>Ga0056128_1003273_pt1 | contig 19796 bp, 8 predicted proteins | sample WorMetLIZISLAND2_FD_71113 | JGI IMG/M metagenome (GOLD analysis project Ga0056128, IMG submission 71113) | Marine gutless worms symbiont microbial communities from Max Planck institute for Marine Microbiology, Germany - Olavius geniculatus... ... | reverse complement strand
TTTTTTTCGACCTAGAAAGTCCCTGGAAGCTGATTAGCTTCTGGAAATTTTTGGGATTTGATGGAAGAGGGTGTTGAAAGACCTTGAATTTTCATTGTTCAAAATCGTAGAGACCATTATGTGAGTATTATTTTTTAATATGATGTGTGAAGCATTTAACATGACATGGTAAAATATTGCAAAATCGGTCCAGAATATGAAAAAGTATTTGAAAGTTCTTGATTTTTTTGGCCCAAAACTGGCCACCCTGTTTGTACACTGGCATTTATTCATTTTTGTGATACAATACTGATATGATGCTTCAATAAATTGTGTTGAGGCTGGCACATTTACTGCTGCCAGTGAGAATGTGCTGCAGAATCGTACAATAATCAAGGCAAAGAGAAGATGTAATGTGAGTTGATCAATACATGTGTTTTTTGCTTCTTCTGTATTTGATACATTCTGTGGTGTATTACTAAAGTTTTGTTTGGAAGTACGCCTCCTCTCTTTGTTTCTCCTTCCCTTAGAAGTAGACTTTTTAATTATTTGGGGGTTTAGCAGAGTGCTCTAAACTCCCCCATTAGGGTCTGGGGTGGAGCCTCAGCTGTAAATGTATATTTTGGAGCATTATTGCACCCCAGAAATTGCATCAAGTGACATCGAGTTTTGTATTATATTTTTATTTTAGATGTTCCAAACTAAGGGGAATCCACCGAAAATATTTGGAGGAACCCTGCTCTCCTGTGTTTCCCCCTGTCTAGACCATTGTTGTCATCATTTTTCTTTTGGACAGTGTTAGTTGATGCCTGCATTACTTGTTAGGAAATTGACTAGGCTATATGTGTGCATTCCCCCAACCCAAATTTTTTCTCTAGCCGAAAAGCTATGGCCGCTACATGCACCAAATTTTGGCCACTGTAATGGACATCAAGGGCTGGTCACTGGTGAAATTTTAGGCGAACACATCAAAGGGATTTTGAAAGGGCATGAGGGGAAAATTTTTCTTTGACCCCTCATATCTTTCTGATTGGGCAAGCTGGAGCACTGAAATTTTTTCCCCAAAGGGCCTTTGAGGAGGGCGTGTCCCAGCAAAATTTTAGCCCTTTCAATTGAACAAGAGACGAGGGGGTGACTGTTAAGTAATTTTCCAAAATTTTGTGGGTCGATTTCGGTTGACATCAGATTTTGGAAATTATGGGTTGGATCAATCTGATTCGTTCACCAAGTTGTCGGAGAGTAGCCCCCACTTATCATGCGGGGGTACAATTTTTCAAACTTTTATCCATTTCTCAGAAGTTGCCCCATAAAGTTGACTAAATTTTTTTGACATTTTGTGACAATAATTGAAAAAATTTTCCCAAAAAATTTACAAGCGGCCCAAAATTTTTTGTTGCGGAACATTGTAGACTAGGTAACCCTGAATGTAATGTGTGACACAATTAAACCATGGGCGTTAGGGGTTTGGGGTCGCCGGCTCCCAAAATGTGGCATAAAAATCATCCATTTTGTGTGCAATGTTTGCCGTTGTATATCTCGCTTATTTTTCGACTGATTGGTGCGATTTTTTCACTGTCTGGTAGGCGTCACCCAGCGTTTTGCAATGCCCCATCACGATCCCGCTTTGCGCTTACGGTTTTTGGCTCAGTGCCAAAAAACAAAATCACATTACCCCCAATATTGCAGTTATTCACGCGCGGTAATGCACTGTTTTTTTCACCGCACGGTAGGCCTTGCCGGGGGCCAGGCCACGCCCCATCGCGATCCCACTTTGTGCTTATGGTTTTTGGCTTAATGCCAAAAAATGAACATTACATTATTGTCGATGTCGCGGTTGTTTTCACGCGGTAATGCATGGTTTGTTTACCACCTGGTCGGCCTAGCCGAATGCCGTGCGACCTCGCATTGTGATTTCGATTTCTGCTTTCGATTTTTTAGCTACAGACTACCAGATTTTTGGGGATTGGCGTTAAAGCCCTCCTTTTTGACTCCGAACCTGCTGAGTCTTGTAATTGTATTGTAGATGTAAACCGTGGCATATCTAGACGTATATTAGAGAAGGGAGGGTGTGGGTGTGTGTGAATTGGATCTAACTGACATATTATGTTATACAGAATCTGTGGGTGGTGGATGTGTAGGTGAGTACTGATGAGAATGGTGGCACTGGCGGTGATGTGGGTGCATTCAGTGGTGTGGGTGCGTTCAAGTCATTTACTGGTCTAACAGGAAGCAGCAGTGTTGGTGTGATGATGTCAGCGGAGGATGCCACGTCATTCCAGTTCTGTTCACCCATTGCATCAGCTGCCGACACTGCACAGAAACGGTGATTAGAATCTGCTGTCTAGTTAACCAGGGTGGCCTGCGGTTTTCTAGAGTCCTTGAAAAAATTTTTTCCAGGACCTGTAAAGTTTTTGAAAACCAAATAAGGTACTGAATGTTTTGGAATTTGGTGGAAGGGGGTATTGAAAGTATTTGAATTTCAGTTTTTCAAAAACATTATGACTGACTGTGATGTCAGAGTTATTTTTATATCTATGCCAGAATAGTTTATTGTGATGTGGTAAAATATCACAGAAATAGATCTAGAAATGGTACTTAAAGTTTTTGAAAAGTCCTTGAATTTTTTGCCCCATAACTATGACCAGCCTGGTTCATGCTGGTTCTTTATTGTGATCAAACATCTGAGTGGTCATCAAGTGACAAAGTTATGTAAGCTTGTAGACATTAGTTAGCAGTCATGCAAACAAGGACCAGAGTTATTTGGCAAAAAATGGAATCACTGCCACCTGTATCCTTGTGGCAGACCGACAGACAGATGGATCATGCTACTAAGAAATTATAACAATAGGTGCAAAATTGCTTGCACTGCAAGAGTGATTCCATCTGAAAGCCAAGATGATGTAAAGGCGTGAATGTTAGAGAATTAAGTCCATTGCTTAAGTCACCAAGTTACTGCTTCTGTATGAGTATGTGCTAACTGTGTTAAGCTGTTAACGTCGTCTGGTATCATTCCTACCTTATTGCAAATAAATGATAAGTAAAGTTGTTAGTGATTACATTAATGTTTGTTGTAGCATGGAGATGAGCACACTCAACAAGCATCTGATGGAGCATGTGTCGAAGAAAGTCTATGAAGATATGTCGTGCAACCTGGTGCCAGTGCTTGAAGACTACCGATGCCACGTCGCTGACATTTCAGCAAAATACAGCAACCAAACTGACACAACACAGACGAGTGCAAAGCCCACTTCAGCTGAGCCTCCATCCATCAAGGGTTATTATTATTATTATTATACTTACATTCATATTTACATAGCGCTGTATGCAGAGCTCCAGAAGCGCTATAACTAACTGTAACCCTATTACCACAGTAATCTTGCTTTCTTCGTTTCTTTCTGTCATTTTCGTTTGAGTTTGTTGAAGCTTCAACAAGTTGGAGACTCGTGATCAGTGGTGGCTGTGGAAGGTGGTCGTGCCAGCAGTGCTGGGTGTGTGAAACAGAAATGTCCAGCGGCAGCACTGCATAGTGCTGATTAAAATCGAGATGTCCAGTCTGCATAGGTTTAACGTTTAGGCTCTATCCAGCACAGATTAACATGATGAACACAATCTGCATCTCGGATCTCAGTGTGTGTTTGTACACATTTCTTCACAGTGTGGTCTGTTTATTTGTCTGTCGCGTTGTTCACCTTTCAGAGCTGACTCTACTTACAGCTTCAGATTAGCCAGACAGCACATGTTAGCACTTTAAAGGCGTGTTCAAAGCGACAGAAATGAAATGCATGGAACTGAAATTCACTGGCCAGTTCACTGCAGTTTGATTCAGTTTTTTTGTGTTTAAAGGCCAATTTACACCATTACATGTAACTGTTATAAAGTGCTAATTGGCTTCATCAAATGTCAATTCGTTGATATTTATTAATCTTCCTGTTGCTAGTATGTCTATATACTGTAAAATAAGTTTCAAAGTGGACAAATTACATGTAAATGTGACATCATAAACAAAGTGACGTATTTTATATCGCATCCATGAAAATTTGACACCAGGAGCATCAATGTATGTCAATGAGGCGCCAAGAGACCTCACTTGCATTTCGAGATGTTGCTGTTATTTTGGAAGTCTAGGCCGAACGTATGCCCTTTCCATTGCAGTAATCGCTGACAGCGTGTGATTTCCGGTTTTGAAATGCAAGCGAGTTTCTCTCCCTGAGCGCATGCTGCCTTGATGCCCCGCCATTGAACTTTTTCGCACGCTGTCAACAAAGCGATCTGAGCATGATATCATTATTTGGGTTCGCACAAAATATTTTTATCAAAATTAATTCTAAGTGATGTTTTTATTCTAGTTCATCAGAATATTATTAATTAGTGTTACATTCTACACTTATTTATGCAACGTCGTTTTTTGTCTGACTACGTCTTTAAAGCGAGTTCAGTTCGGTTCATTTTTGTTTCTTTGAACACATATTAACCAGTCAACACATGGGCCAGCGTCAGTCCAGATTCACTTTTATCGGAGGGGGGGTGAAATTTATTTGGAAGCAAATTGACATATGTGTAGAGACTTACTCACATAGGACTCTGAGGCTTAAAGGGCTAATGGTCAAGGTTGAAGGCCGATAGTGGGGGTGGGGTTATTGAAGAGGCGGCAAAATAATGTTGGGGTGTGGTACCGATTCTTATTTTGATGGTTGCTATTTCGCAGAACATTCACGCTGACAAATGTTACATTGCAGCATGTCTGCAGTTTTCGGAATAACTCTGCCATAGCCAAAGATGCAACTTATCCATATTTTTAATCCTGTTGCGAATTCTAATGTTTCGTATATGTCAGTATCAGCTCTGTTGGAATAGGAACTGCCCCCCCATTGGAACAGTCATAGTCAAGTTATTTTTCATAGTCAAGTTATGGTTGTTGTCTGTTGAACTAGGTGCAGCTGTTCCACTGACTGAGTTGTTCAAGAAGTCGTCAAGCTCGTGGGACTGCAGTACATGCTTGGTCAATAACATGAGCACGGCTTCAGTGTGTGTCGCCTGTGCATCTCCTAGGCCAAATCAGGTTTTTTTTCAGCTGATTGTAAAGTGAAAGAATATTTCTCATAGTCAGCATGGTCCTCTCACAGCTTTGTGACCATAGGGTTGGCTAGACTTTTCACACTAGTGCTTTTACCTACTGGTGATTAGGCTGGTACTAAATTGCTGTCAGAGGTGTTTGTGAAAAATTGGCCAGAGTTGTTACCTGATAGTGGAATAGTGGAGAGTCAAACTAGTGACCTTGCAATCGTTAGTTCGACACACTAATCATCAGACTACAAAGCCAGTAAGCCACATTTTCCTCACCTTTACAGTTTGCCAGACGACTGTTTTTGTGTGTCATGTCAGTACATATATAATTTATTCTGAGATGGTGGAAATTTACTTCTGGTGGACAGCATGAGCTATTTGCCACTTGTGAATGCTGTCGGCAAAGTCTCTGTGGCATGAAGTCAGGATGGGTCGTCTCTATCTCAGAGTCAGCTAAGTTTCAGTTCTGTTGTTTGGGTATTTCCCTGTCATGTTTTCGTTCACGTCATTGTATGGTATCATAAACCCTGCAATGAGTGTTTGTCCATTTTTCTCAAAAGGTATAAAGTTGTAGCAGTGTTGCATGAAACTGTTTCTATGTCTTATGTGTGGATACAGCCTCATGCTGGCAGTGCTGCTGCAGCTAGCAAGAACAATGGCAAACTGGCAGGTATTAACTTTACTGCTTTAGCATGTGTTTTGCACAAAGCATAAACTGGCATGTCAGTAGTAATAATAGTAATAATATAGCTTGTATAGTGCCCGTATGTCAGAAAAACTTGAGATTCGCTGTGGCTTGTTCTTGCAGTCATAAACAGCACGTGCTGAGTCACATCAAGTAGCCATTTATTATTATACTAGCAAACATACCGCCACTCCAATCAGTCTGCTGGTTAAGTACATTTCTTGATCTGCTGAGGATAGCAGCCTGAGATGACCTGAATACACAGCAGGTTAGAAACTTGCTCAAAGTGGCTTGCAAATTACTCAAATGAAATTCAGATTTGACATTTGCAACCCAAAAATTACGAGTCTGATACTTGTCCACTGGACCGCTGCACCTACATTGACACAAGTTGTTTTTTACGTGGCAAGGGCAGAATGCAAAACATCATATCTACAGTACAGTTGTCTATGGCAAAACATCTTAAATACAGACTACAAAGTTTTTTTAAAATGCTGTGTAAATATTTATTTCGTTACATGATGAAGTATAGCAGGCAAATCTGTACATTATTTATTAACAAACTTTACAAGAACTAATAAAAACATTGGTGGAAAAAAAGTTTGAAAAATGCATCGCGCAGAAAGTTACTTTTGCTCTTCTTGAAATGTCATTGACAACAGAAAGAAAGTTCTGCCATTCTGCACTTGATGGCTGATTGTGTTGTGGTTGAGAATGGTCATGAGACGCCGTGCGCTTTCCATGGTAGATGGTTTGCTGTAGATGGCGATGGGCAGGTGCCACTGAGCACATTGTTTCAGAAGTCATCCGAGACCTGGGAATGTCTGACGTGCCTCGTCACTAACAAGAACTCTGACGCTGTCTGTGTTGCGTGCTCTTGCACTAAACCAGCCGCTGGCCCCAGCGTTACACCAGTATGTGTTGATTTCATGACTTGAGTAATAGAAGAAGAAGAAGTTATTACTTGAGTAATGCCAGACATAGTATTCAGTAGAAGAAGAAGATTTTGCATAGACTGCTATGTCTAATTGTCTATTTCTTATCTAGTTTTTCGGTGCTTTGCAAGGGTTGAACCAAATTAAGCTAGCATACAGCCCAAGTCCGTTGAGTGGTTAGTTCTATTAGCAGCCAGGACCTTTAACTGACTGTTTCAGTATGCCAGCAGTCCTCTTAACAGAGCCTAACAGAACTCACTGTTTTTACGCGTGACAGCAAGTACTGCTATAGCACGTCTTAGCCATCGCATTTCTGTCCGTTTGTCTGTTCGTTCGTTTGTCACGTGGGTGGATCAATCAAAAATGTTGCAAGCTAGGATCACAAAATCTTCACCGTTGGCTGTCCGGAAGACTCTAGTTTCAGGAACCGTAAAGCTTTTCTATAAATTCGAAGGGGGTTACCCTAAACAAAGGCGCTAAATGAGAGGAGGGTGGGAAAAATTTGCAATTTTTAGCCAATAACTAGCTGTATCTAAGAAACGGTGCGAGTTAGGGCCTAAGTTACTATTAATCGCTAATAGGAAGTCGTACATTGTCGTACACTGGCTGTACACTGTCCACCCCCCCTCTCATTTAGCGCTTTCGTTCGGGGTGACCCCCTTCGAATTTATGGAAAAGCTTCACGGTTCTTGAAACTAGAGTCTTCCAGGCAGCAGATGGTGAAGATTTGATGATCTTAGCTTGCACCATTTTTGACTGATCCACCCGTATGACGGACAGACAGATGGTCATACAGAATTGCGATGGCTAAGACGCGCTGAAAGCAGTAGCTACTTTAGTGCATAAAATGGAAGTAATTAGCTCAAATCTTCCACAGTATTTTTGAATGTCAAGAAAAACTTGTAAACTGTAAAGTTTCCAGGTCTTTCTTGCAACAGTATGCTCTGGCCAGTGTAGGGTACCATATAATGTATAGTTAGATCTTTGTTATGTGTATGGTTTTGTTAAAACAATGAAATGTGTTTTCAGTACATAAATATTCTGTATGTTTCTGTGTCTGTCTGTCTCTGTCTGTTGTTACCAAACTATTCTTTGATGAATAAAGATTGATATATAAATAACTAGAAAAGCATTTGGAGAGTGCTTTGCCATCACCATGTCAGTTTTACCGTTGCATTTGCGTACTGGCAGCATTATATTTGGCGGAGTTTTTTCTTTTTTGGCAGGGGTGATGTATTCTCCTATTCTATCCTGGATCCAGATGCTAATCCGGATCATTACCAATATCTAATCACCACTAAGTTGGGTTAAGTCTAACTTTCCCTGAAAATTTCACCTAAATGCACCTCTAACTCTTTTTGTAATCTTGCTAACAAACATATAGACAAACGGATAAACAAACAACATGTATAATGTAACCTCTTTTGCGAAGGTAAAGATAGCCGTACATTTGTGCATTTGCTGTGCAGGTTTCTGAACAGTCAACAACGACCAGTGGTTCAGTTCCATTCGGCGCTGGCAGCGGATTTAAGTTTTCATTCGGTACTACAGTGCAAAGCACTAATACCGGCTTCACTGGTAACAAGCTTAATGTTTCCGATTGTTTTTATTACTGTGTGGCTACAGTCAGTCAGACTCACTGGTTCTGTTTGCTAAGGCCTAAAAATATTTGTGTGCGTTAGGTTGCAGCCGGTGAAAAAGTAGAGATAGGGGTGGAAATTTATTTTTGTGCCGTGACATTTCCTGTAATATTACACAGCAACTCAAAGACAAATTGGCACACTAAATAGAAACCAGAAGCATACAGTTTTCAACAAACATTTAAAGACAGACTAAAAATTGCACTAATATTTTGAAGGTTTAATAAAAATTTTCATAACACAGGTTTTTCTAGGGACAGATGGCAACCTTAAGCATAACAACTGTTTTTAGACCTAAGTAATAACACTGCAATAATTCAATGCAGTTGGACACATTTGTAAAAAAACGTTCTGCTGCATTAATTTCCATAAGTTTTATTTTAGTAGTCTGGTCACGCTGGATAAATTGATTAAAGTATGGGAAAATTAACCCATTAAAGAACAATATTTGCCGTACTACATTTATGACTGTATCTTCCCTCCCACGTTGGTTTATTTTTATTTGCAAACTTCTGGTTATTATTATGTGCAATAGACTAAGCTATGATAGTTTGTGCGTACATTATGCTGATGATGTTATAAAGTAAATGCATAATAGCTGCAACAGCATCTAGTGCTATTGGTCAGTTTGGCTAGGTTGTGGACAGTAGTAAGCAGTGATTAAGTATTAGACAGTTATCGGGGTGCACTACACTCTGATATTGTGAAGTCATGTTGTTATGTGATGGAATTTAAATTTTTAATTTTTCAGGATAGGGAAATCATGTAATAAGGCCTAGGTCCTGGAGAGTCATGGGAAAAAACCAAATTGTTGTCACATTTTTTACCCATGTATGTAGGACACACACACATGTTTTCGGTCTTTGCATAGAATAATAATTGTCTGCTGTCAGACACGATTAACTACGAATTCTATGTATTTACAGTTGTTAGTTGAAAATTTTTAAGACATGTTAGCCTCATGTAAACTAAGTGATTGATTTAGTAAATGAGTATAGAAATATGACTTGTTTGATTTATCAGTTTTGGAAAGTCATTAAAACTACTTTCAGTGTTCTGTGTGTACCCTTACTTGTGAAGTTTTAGGCCTTTGTAAAGCTAAACTTTGTAAAGTTTAGCTTTCGTTATTCATTTGAAGAGTTTCTACACGTCCTGTCAATAAAAAACACCCTTATTGTTTCGTTCATAATTAAGTTCAATGACAATAAACTTTCGCAACATTTTAGCAGCTGCAGCAGTGTAGCTGAAATGATACTAAATCAAAATATCTGAACCAAAAAAATTTCACTATCGATTAAGCAAGAAATGTAACTTCATACCTTCCCAAGTTGTTTAGGGGCGACGTGAACAGTTGTTGTTTGACAGTGAACCATCATACCTAGGGTGCTTTTCTGGCTTTTCAAGTTAACTGATAGTTAGCTAATCATAAGTTTGCATCACAAACGGTTACTTTGTTGCAGGCTTTAGTTTCAGGCTGCCAGCAACATGCGGCATAGCACCAACGTTTGGTTTCAGTTCACCCCCGCTGACAGTTTCATCTGCTGGTGCTACATCATCTTCTGCTGCGGCCGGCACAAGTGCTCAGAGTAGTCAGGCATCAAGCGGCTTTACATTCAGCAATCCTTTCCAGTTTGGAGGTTCAGTCAAGTTTGGCACAGGGACTTTTTCTTTCGGAGACACCTCGTCTGGTTTCAGCTTCAAGCCGCCTCCACAGCTGTCTGTCACTGAAAACAAAGGTAATGGTAAAGAATATTTAATCCTATCCCAGATTCCAATGCTGATCTGGATCTTTGGATCATGAGTACTTGAGCTGATGGTGTTTGATTGATAAAATTGGCTGGTTTCATTAGCCGATACAAAGCCGTCATGTGACTTGCAGAAATCTGCGGACGAAATTGGTCGATTTTTTCATCCAAAATAGAACTTGTTTTAATCTTGGTAATGAAATCTGCCGATTTTTATACAGGCAGTAGTGGGTAGAGATTGTCTGTGTATACAAGGTGTGCCAAAAAAATTGGACCTGTTTGAGCATTGATATACAAAGAATATTTAAATGTACTGCTGTGCAAATTCTGTGCTTCTTCTGTACAACATTCTGAAACTTTTGTCGTGTCACTCTCCACTGCTAGCCGTCGCTGATATATCAATGATCAAACAGGTCTGGTGTTTTTGGTCCACTCTGCGTAATCATAGAAACATCCAGCAGCTCAGCGTAAGTAGCACATTAATGTTTGGACTGAAAGCACTTGAGCTGTTGAATCAACCATTATTGTAGTTATATTGCTCAGCGTTTGGTCGGGTATGAAAGCTTCTCAGGCTGTCATAGCGTGCATTGTTGTTGTTAAAACTTATGAGCACTGACATTTGTTTGTGAGCAGAAGAAGGTCAAGGTGAGGACGAGGCGGAGTACGTGCCACAGAAGGCAGAGTCGGTGAAACACGAAGAGGAAGGCTCCTTTTACTCAGTCAGGTGCTACGTTAATGACAGTTGTAAGAATAGGAATATAGGAATAGTAACATCAAATGTAAAATGTAAATTTATATAGTGCATTATTGTAAAAACCACTAATGCGCTGCACACACTAATACTGTGAGAATAAAAACTTCTTCAGCGACTGTCTGAAGGTGTCAACAGAACACTCCGGATTACGAAGGTCGTTTAGCGAGTTCCAGACAGTCGGGTTGGCTACAAAAAAGTCCGACGGTTGAATGTCCTCAGTCAGTGACATGGCACAGAAAGTTGGCGACTGCTAGTCGAATGCAGATGCTGTTGGAAACCTCCAGGATATTTACTACTGGGTTATTGAATGACATAATGTATGAGTCACAAGCGTGACAGTTTCTTGTTGAACTCGGAAGATTTCAGGTCATTCTGGGGTTGACCGAGAAGGCACTTTTTTCTTTCATCATATTTGTTTTGTTGCATTGTTTCAATTCTGTTTTGTTGCGTGACAGTTTTGTTTCAGTTTACTGCCCGGTCAGTCCATTCCGTTTACTGTAGTTAACTTTTGAGAGTTTTCGAATTTTTTAAGGGTTAAAAAGTAACAATACTACCATATAACTTCTAATAATAGCCAGGTCCCCATTAAACGCCAGGTCTCTATTAAATGCCGGGGTTTTTTGTCAAATGTACAAATAAATGCCAGGTCTCTAATAATCACCGGGTCTCCAATAAATGCTGGTCTCATATAGACGTGGGGTACCAGTCTGGCAGCTACAGTGTACTGGTGTATAGGCCTCTATTTGTCTATTTATTATGAAATTGTAAGCCCTATAGAAGTACAGTTAAACTTACAAAAACACTAATAAAAAACCTCCACCTTACTGAGACTGCGCATTATGTTCAGTGTACAATAATTTTTAATACCATTGAACATTGTGAAAGAAACCAGTCTGAATTTACCACACATTAGTTTCCTAATGATAAAAATAAAATGATAAAAATAATATTTATTTCTGAATTACCGGTACTACAAGAGTACAAATATGAGACCAGGTTAGCTTTTCGCTGACATTTTGACATATATACTGTACCAGATATGTGCATGAGGTTGAAGTTGCTTGGAATAGCAGTAATCGGATAACTTATGGTCAGTACGAACGAGACAAGTCGAGACTTTCAAATTACAGAGTCCAGTCGTAAGACGTCACTTCACTGTGACATGGGTGCTGTTAGTGCCCGACTGTATTTTAAGTTGGATGCACTAAAAAGGGCCAAGTGTGGGCCCCGTGCATGGTGACGATACAGTTCGATAGGTCATTGCCCGTTGACAAGAACTGATATTTTGAATAGAGGTCATATACGCTATGCATTAATTTCCCTGACTTGATGGGTACCAGTATTTTGCCATTTTTACAAAATACAAATAAACACCAGGTTTCCAATAACTGTCGGGTCTCTATTAAACACCGAGGTTTCTTTGTCAAATGTACAAATAAATGCCAAGGGCCTTTATTAGAAGTTTACTGTAATAGAAATAGACTACACTTGTAGACAGTTATAGCCATTTTATTGTCAATGCTTGCATAGTTGATTTACCTTTAAAACAGTACAGTACACAGCTTCAGTTTACATGTTGATGGTTTTTTTGTTGTATATCGTGTGAATTGATACAGCTCTGGGTTTGCAATCGGGTAACAGTTCTGGGTGTTTATTGCAGGTGCAAGTTGTTTTGTAAAGCTGACGACAGTTGGAAAGACCGAGGCACGGGTTACTTGTATCTGAAGCCGTGTGCTGACCGCACCCAGCTATTAGTTCGAGCTGACACTGCCACAGGTGAGTTTATCACTGTGTAGCACAGTAGTGCGTAACACTGTTTTAAGGGCGTCTGTCGAAGTCAATGGAAACCCCCAGATTTAGGGCACCCGTAGCCCCATACCCCTGAATCAATCAACTTAAAATTTGACTTGGATGATTAGGTCGGCGGTGTGACCTTATGTGCCAAAAATGGTACGAATCGGGCCAGCGGGGCAAAGGGGTGAAATATAATGTTCAATTGGGTTATTTTTTCTTTCTTTTTTACTTTTCTTGCCAAGCTCTGGAGAACACATTTTTGGGAGCATCGCTGTATTTTTTTGTACTGGATGACGTGTTTCAGTGGCGATTGATTTCCTAGGGGGTCTGAACATTCATATTTATTTTCCCCTTTTAAACCCCCCAAAATCGCAAATTTTGGGCCCATTTTCCGACTTTGAAAAATTTTGACTGAAAATGCTTAACAATGGAGATGCTCATCTACAAACTACCCTTAATCGTCGTTGTTGCCCTACAAAAGTTGCATAGTGAATAGGCAATATGGCCTCGGGAATTCCAAATATGCGATCATTTTGGACCCCCTGCATACAGGTCATGTGACACGGAGCATGCGCAGTGAACTTTTGGCCTTCAACATGGGCAAATGCAAGTTTGAGGCTTTGTATCTTCATAACGGTGCAAGATAGATGCATGGTCACAATGGACCACCCATAGGAAGTCGCCCACTGTGAGGTGAATGGTCACGTGACCGATGACGTCACGTGACTCCAAAAGGTCAAGGTCATGACCCAATTATCTTTTAGGTGCTATATCTTCATAACAGTGCACAATAGGTGCATGGTCACAACGGACCACCCATAGGAAGTCGCCCACCGCGAGTCGAATAGTTACGTGATTGGGTTTGGTCACATTATATCAGTAATGTCATTTCATGGGAACAAGGAGGCAATTAGGTCTCTAAATTCTGGGCTGTCAGAAAATTGTCGGAAAATCTTTTCGGCTGAAAAGTTTGATCCAAAAAATGCAAAATTTGGGGCTGAAATCCTTCATTTGGGTAAATTAGGATAAATTGAGATTTTGAGCACCTGTAAATTACTCTGTCGAAAATTTGCAGTGTGATGAAAAATCGCAACTTCCTGCATCACTGACTGTTTTTAACCCACAGCACCACTGCAGTCTATGTTAATGATGTAGTCTTTGAGACTAAACTCTTGCATGTTTTTGTGGCTGCCACTGTAAAACTTCAAATATTTGACACCAACGAACCAGATTTTTTACCATTGAAGCAGGGTAGCAACTGGCAGCACCAATTGGGATTAGTCTGTTTGTACCCGTGACACATTATAATGTCAGCATTACATCTTTTATTTCTGTAATAGTTTGTTCATCCAAAATTTTCTGCAGTCTTATATCATCTATATTTGAGCTGTTGGAACCAACATGTATAGTTTCCGACAAAAGTGAAAATGTCACGTTCTGGCAGTATTACGTCAGGTGCTTCCTCGTTACTACTGTTTTTATATGGTATGCTGCCATGGTGTGGTGGGTTGATTTCCCATGAAGAGCTATATGCAACCTCCTCTAACGTTTATGCAGGTACAATTCTGTTGAACACGCTGCTGACGGGCAATCTGCCGGTGAGTCGTCAGGGTAACAACAACGTGTCGCTGATGTGTGTCCCGCCCAACTCACAGGACCGGACGCCGGTCCCAATGCTGATCCGCGTCAAGACCAAGGCCATGGCAGACGAGCTGTTTTCACACATCTCCAAGTCTAAGCATGCTCCGGCCTAAGGCATTCACATCATATGACTTCATCTTTTTGACTTGGAGACATTCGCTGAGCCAATTCTCCGTGCTATAATTTGGTCTTAAAACATATTTTAGCCAAAAAGTGAAGTGATTCTGCTGAGCTTTTCGCTGGACAGAAACTTTTCTCGCTGTAAGTACAGATGGTAAGTGAACTGTCTCAGCGAATGTTTTAAGTCAAAAAGTGAAGTCGGCCCCTGTCTGTCAACTGAACACCGGTCACGTTACGAGTATTTGTAGCCATAACTAATTCATGCAGAAGATGGAATGATGACTATTCGTTGTCCATGCTCATTGCTTTGTAACTAATTTCATACCTAATTACTGACTGTACAGACTCGAAAGCATACCTTAGCTAAAAATAGAAAAATCACCGAATCATATGGCATGTAATTGTTTTTTTGAAGAAAAACTCAGTATTCTTATGTACCAGCACTGCTATCCTTGAGGATATTTATTTAAGAATCTTCATTTTGAGATTTTCTCATTTTTGTTACCTGCCATATGAAAAGGTTTATTGTTCATTGGAAGAAATACAGCAGTAGACTAGCGGTGCAGTTTTGCCCGCAAGATTTCGGACAAATTATTGCAGATTTCATATCGTGCATACGTCTAGCATGTTGGTGTATATTAAAAACATATTTTGTTCATGTGCGTACTGTTTTAGGGCAATTTTTGTTTGGTTTCATTGATTAGTTGGACTAAACAAGACTTTTTTTACAAACCGGATATTTTTCTGATGTGTAATTAATAGTGCCATGGCATTGAAGGCGCGATTAGATGTCCAATTGAACATCTGCCACAATTTACCATCATAATACCTGGTACTGAATAGTGCAGTACTGGTATTTTTCTGTACATTTTGGGTGTCAATTAAAAGCACCCTGCATAGGTTCACTGGATTGCTAATACGTCCTATCATCAGATCAAAAGAACTCGAGGCATGCGTTCGCTGAAGCTGGTTTATTCATTCACACACATTCATATTTGCACATCCAGTCAAGTTACAAAAAAATTGCACAAGTCCAGCCTATCGGCACATATGTATTATTATTATGAGTATCTGTCACGGATGGCGGCACAGATGTTTCACAGCAAGATTTATGAAATATACATCTTATTATAGCAGTTTATTGCACACTGTGATTATTGTCAGTTTAGCTACCGTATCGCTCGCTCCAATGTCGAGTGGTGAGTGCCCACCCCTTTATATCAGGCTGTCGAAAAATTGCCAAGCGAATCTTCTTTTCCAAAAATTTTTGTTCCACGAATGTAAAATTTGATGCAGAGAACCCCCATTTTCGGAGTATAGGTGGAGAATTAAATTTTTGAGGAGTGTCATGTCAGAAAATTGCAAATTCCTGCCCTGCTTACTTTTTTAACCCGTGACGCCGCTGTCCTCATCGTGGGAAGTGGCTTTGGAGTTGCATCGTTTTCCGGTGGACGTATTTCAACGTTATGTTTCTGTGTGTTTAGTTCTAATGCACGGTGTTTGTTTGTGCTTGCTTCATGTTAATTAAAAACTCTTTGAAATTCAGTGTACTGAATTTTCATATTTTTCCTACAGAAATCTTGCGATTGGTCTCACTAACAGCTGCAAGACCATAAGTGTTAGTTCCGGCCAGGTGAAAAATTTCACACAATTTCTTGAATGTGACTCCTTTAAGATTTATACAAATAACAACAGCTGTAGATAAAAATATATTCAATGGTAAAGGTAAAAGTAAGGGGGAACGTGGGGGCACTGCATTACCCACTTCCAATTTTCACTTATCAGTCTGTATTGTTGGCCCAGCTGAATTTAAAGGATACGCATTTATTGCATGCTGAAATCAGTCTGGTCTGAATGATCCACAAAGTCCTGTGTGGCACTGGTATGTTGCATTTGGGATAAAAAGTTACTTAATTGTAGAAAGTTATATCAGTGTCATCACTCTCAGGAAATTTAGCAGCAGAATTGGTGCCACCAGATGTCAGATTTTAAGCCTAAAATGCACCAAATTCAATTTCTTCCCAAGCCCTGCTGAAGGAGCTTAGAAGGGGACCTACATTTAAGGTTAGAGAAAAGGGAAGGAAGGCAAGACTAGGAAGGGAAAAGTAAAGAGTTCTCTGACCTCTTCAGTCCTACATTGACCACTGAGAACATTGTAGATACAAGGTACATTGTATATGAACACTGCATATGAAGCAACAGGTACCAGTAACAACAAATTGCAACTTGTCACATATACAAACAGATATTCGTTATATACAATTATAAAAAGTGTTACTAAACATACGGCATGTACTGCGATCGTAACAGTCAGCACCTTTTCTCCAACATTTAACTTAATTTGCGCATAACTACAGTATAAGTGTTGAGAGTACAACAACTAAATAAAACGTGTGATAAGATCAACATGATGAAATGAAATAAATACAAATCAACTTAGTTTTTAAAAATGAGAAATAGTTGCTGCTAGGATGTGAATAATGCGACCAACAATGGTAGTACATTATAAAAATATGACAAAAAATTCAACAAAATAATTTCAAGAAGTTGTACTGCAGACAATGGATATGTGCCAAGCTTAATGATGGTCTAAGCTGGCTACTGAACGGCAACACCGTAACATGACGTATGCGAACAAACTAGCGTAGAAAGCCGATGAAAACGTCGGTGGTATAAATTAATAATAACAAAAATGTCTTAAGTCTTGTCACACAGATATGAGATTGACAACAGGCAAACAGATATGAACGCAACAATGAGGATCTACAAGCAAGCAACTGAAGCAACATAGACTTCTATTCAGGCAAAGCTGCCATTAAAATTCGCTTACCGATGATGCAGTCATGGTAATAAGCATGATGCCTAAAAAAATTTCTGTGCTTCCAGTTGCAGCCGGCAAAAATGAGAACAAGGGGCAGAATTTTAAAAAAATTACATCCTGATACGTCATGTAACAAAATGATGCATAAAAATTAAGTTGATTTTAAGTAGGACAACACACTTCTGACTCACAATTATCAACATTGTGACAATGGCTGGTGCTATAGCAAATTGTTTTTAAATCTAGATTGTAGATTTGACATACCGAATAGTAACTAAAGTGAAGATAATGAACATAACAGGTTAGATACAAACAGTTCTTTTTCAGCAAAACTTTACCAAAAGCTGCAAAAGTTACGTTGAGGGTCCAATAAAAATTTTATGGAATGCAGGTTTTTTTTAGCAGTGGATGGCAATTGGAAGCAAGGAACTTTTCTACGCCTATCAAAAAAGTACCAGCACCACAAAGGCACAGCCAGTGTGTACATGTAGCAAAATAAATATCACGCCATTATACATGATGTTAATAGCAGCACTCAAAGGACGGGAAAACACTGAAAAATAAGTCGTCCTTTCTACCGCACTAGTCGATATAACTAATACTACTGAAAAAATGATGATAAACTTAAAAGCAGCATTTTATGCCAAAAGTAAACAAATGATGTAACTAAGAATAATTACCGAGTGGTGCTAAAAAAACTTCCCGAAATTTGTACAACTATAACGGCGCATATACTTCACGGAGATAAATTTCCTTTTGCACATTTGTAGACCAATATGTACTCTTACTTGTTTATAAATTTCACCGACCTCACTTATGACACCACTGAGTGTCGCTTAATGACGTAAGGCGAGTTAAAAAATTAATTATGTAAAGATAGTGCTCCATCACAGCGCATCAAAGCGACTCAACTCTCAGATAAATGGCATGATGTCGACATCAGACAGCCAGAATCAAAAAAGCTGTATAGCAATGAAAAACACGTCTAGCAGTAGTGGCAAAAGAGAATGGAGGACCTATTCAGCACTTTTTCTGCTGATCAGTTACTGATGATTCGGCCTACTGTGACGTTTTGGCATAGCTTGCGTACGAGCGGCAACGCAAATAATGAACTGCTTACAAAAATTGGTTCATGGCATGTAACACTATTTTGTTTGTATCGCGACTAATATCGAAGTGTTTTAGGCGAATATTTCTACACATATTCGTTGATGTTTGCTCGTTACATAAATGCTTCTGAGCTGATTCATTTTGACCATTCGGCTGAATAATGCATGCAAATGTTCAGGACGTTTTTTTTTGCGCCACCCAGTATATGAAACACTTTATACAATATACATCATAACTATGCAATGCCAAACTTGAAATCTTAACCAAAGTATATCTGGCCTAATTTACAAAACTTCTTAGGAATTTTCATAAAAGGTTAAACAATTTACTTTCCTAAGTATTTCCTAGAAACTGATTTTCAAATGTAAGTCCCTTATGAGCTGTTGTAGATTTTTTGTGTAAGTCTTTCATGTGTTTTTTTCCAGGAATTTTTGTAAATCACATTTTATTCCTGATATATTTCTACATCAGACTTTCCTAAGTCTTCTTAGCAAAGACCCAGGAAGTTTCGTAAATTGGGCCCCCGAACTGAACACAAGAAGCAGACAAACAATGAAAGCAACAACCAAGTACTTGTATTAATCACGGACGAATCCCATTGACCAGTTTGTTTTGATCACAGAATCCTTCCTCGCATAGAAAGCGCTTTGCATCGACAATGCCTTGCAAGTGATATGCCTCAAGCACGTCTTGCTTTGGTGGCAGGAATGTGTGCAGACCGCGGACAACGTTCTGAAAACTGACACGTACGGACATTTTCTGGAAGGTGGTGTAAAGTTGTCGTCTGCGCCGGAAGTCTCGTGGACAGATCTCCAGACATCCGTCGAATGGTGAGACTCGGATGGTCCGGTCATTGGCAAATGTTGGCAGATTGTCCGTCATGCCTCCATCGTAGTATTTCTGCTCACGCACAAAAGGTAAATGTTGAAGATTGTCTAAAGCTCTCTGGGAAAGCCATCACACAGCTACGAAGCATCACCTATCATATGGTATCACAATGTTTTCTGCCACATGAAATGGGTGAATGCACTCAGGTTTAACAGTTCAAAACTCAATTTACCCCAGACCCCGGAGAAATGTAAAGCTGAGTTGATCTTGGTGTTGGTAATGTAGCTAGATGGTTTATCTGCCAGCAGACAATCACCCATCCAAGAAGTAACCACCTGACAGCAACCTGACCGGAGTCCAAATCCTGACCTTTTGATTGTAAAAAAAGGTAAAGGTCGCCAATTTGTATAGCGCATCATCGCAAACACGCCTCTAATGTGCTTTCGTCACTAACCAGAGCCGCCTACCGCACGGCCACCGTGTGTAGCCTGCAGACACAGGCTGGTGCAGCGGCCGGCTAGGCAACCCTAATCAGCTGTACCAAGGTCCCCACCTTCTGCAACTCATGTAAATGAGTTACTACTCATTTTACCGTCCCACGGAGGGTAGAAGGCTGAGTCGACCTAGCTGGCAGGCTTCGCACCGAGATGGTTTACCTGCCCGCAGGCAGTCACCCATCG
>Ga0056128_1003271_pt1 | contig 19802 bp, 12 predicted proteins | sample WorMetLIZISLAND2_FD_71113 | JGI IMG/M metagenome (GOLD analysis project Ga0056128, IMG submission 71113) | Marine gutless worms symbiont microbial communities from Max Planck institute for Marine Microbiology, Germany - Olavius geniculatus... ... | reverse complement strand
ATTGTGCGGGACACCGGACTCACTGCTGCCGACGCATGGGCTCTTGCTGACGACCGGTCAACGTGGAGGGCGCTACGACCCACAGCCGGTTACGCGCAGCAATGAGTGAGTGAGTGAGTGAGTGAGTGAGTGAAGTTTAACAGGCCACATTACGTCACAGTTTACTGTGAATTAACGAAAAGTAATAAGAGTGATGCAAGAATAACATAAATTTCACCAAATATATTTGGTTTTAACCACAACACCAACTGGCCTCTTTTTCATTGGGGGAGGATGTCAAAATTTTAATGGGGTGTACACCCCAGAGGAAGATTAAATAATTCCCTGTTCCCCACATAGTCAGCTGACTCCTTGAGTTTAATTTTCTATCAGTCCAACCTTAAGCATATCCGTACGACAGGTGAAACTATGCTTACAATGATGCAGTGACAGATAATACACTTACAATTTCACAGAAACCACTAAACATTCAATAAAACATCAGCAGTAAATGCAAAAATCTATTGAAAGTAACATTAGTTAACAAACAATGCATACCATACAACAATTAAATATAACAATACTAATACTATTACTAATTTTAGCTTAATTGACCATGACTTAAAAACACGATACAACAAATAATGAAACACATTTATCACAATCATTATTATTATCACAATGGCTATATATGTAATACACGATGCTCCGTTAACTATCAGATCCCGTACATAGCTTTTATCGTCATAACTTGCCCAAGTTGCATTATTTCTGGACAAAAGTTTCCACGAATTTCGTGGAGATAGTGTGCTAACATTTACCAACAGCCAACTGTCAGTACTGTCCCTTCACCTTATAATTAATGCATTAACCTGACGTCATCATCTCTGCCAGATTTCATCTTATAACGATTAATCATAATTACTGAAAACAAGAAATTTGAGCTAATGCTCACGAGACGCGCGAAAACCTATAGCAGTTCCTGTTCGCAAACTGTCAGTCTACCTCCAGCTATTTCGTCGCAGTTCATTCTTGGAGTGTGCGCTGGAGCCGAAGATCGCAAAATCAGTAAAAAACCCCTTATTTTGGGAGTTCAGGGTTTTTCAAAGTCATCAATGTTAATACAACTGTAAAGCTCGTCACTAGCGCTTGTTGGGATAGGCAGCATGCCTGAGCCTATCTGCAACCGTTTTCACGAAAGACTGGTCAACAACGGTAAAATAACGACTTTTACGACTGTACCGCTCTTTGATGCCCTGGTGCACAGGTTTCCTTGAACTCAGAAAATCGAGACTTGGACCATCAAAATCTACGTTCAATGCTGAAAATTTCATACGCAGCTTCTCCATGTCTATCTCAATTGGCTTCGGCGCAGTTCGCTCCTGAAATGTGTCTCGCAGCCCGAAATCGCCAAACAAATCCATAAAACCCCGTTTTAAAGTTCAAGGTCATCCAAGGTCTCACGTACTAAATTCGGTGGCAATCGAGAGCCAGTGTACGACTTCCTATTAGTGATTAATAGTAACCTAGGCCCTATCTAGACCGTTATTGAGATACAGCAACTTATTGGCTAAAAATCACAAATTTTTCCCACCCCTCTCTCATTTAGCGCACTCGTTCGGTGTGACCTTCTTCAAATTTATGGAAAAGCTTTACGGTTCCTGAAACTAGAGTCTTCCAGGCAGCCGATGGTAAAAATTTGGTGATCCTAGCTTGCACAGTTTTTGACTGATCCACCCGTGTGACAGACGAACAGACAGACGGACAGACAGAATTGCGATGGCTAAGGCGCGCTGCTTTTGCGCGTAAAATCTTGTCATTTTTTGCTTCATTGTTGTAATTTAAAAAATGCATGTGCAGAATATGTATGTACTGGGAATTAGATATGGCGTATAAAATTTTACTAAACAATATGGCAAAGTGCGCTGTATCTACTGCAGCAAAAATTGTATATTTGTCGCACCTCTGATATAAGATTGACACCATCAGGCGAAACCAGTAAATGCCAAATTTAATGAAGACCATCGGTCATTCGACTAAACCAATCTAGTCAACTTTCTTCATCAGCCTCTATGTTAAGTATGTTAAGTTAAATTCTATTATGCCGACTTTGCGAGGACACAAATCACGAAAGTCAGGACACAAATCACGTCACCAACTTTCATGATTTGTGTCCGCGACTTTCACAGGAACTTCAAGATTTCATGATTTGTCACCGTCTGTGTTCACGACTTTCCCCGTGGGGAAGTTTCGGTAAGTCAGCATAATGAAATTTTGGCTTAAGAGACCATGGCTCCATAGTAACAAATCATCACACTATCTCCAGTGTTGAAAATTGTACTGTGGCGATGCGAAATCAGCATCCAAACATGTCAAATTGCTGCAATAATGCAAAGTAAAGGAAAACAGTAGCAAACTAAATTTAGCCAAGTTTTACGCTACACTATCTTATCTACAGCCTGTACTGTACAGTGAGTGCATAGTCTAGACAAAACTTTTATTACCAGAGTCACGCTGATAAAACTATTATGTTATGCCAGTGAAACTAGAAAGTCTATGATTTATGAAACACTGTGTGACATAATGCTTCATAAACCATTTACAAATATAAAACTAACAAGCAAAAATGTTGGCAAATAGTGCTGACATGTACACGGAAATGCATCTGTCTATCCAGTTGATTTGATATCAGGATTTTAATTTCGATACGATATTCTGAAAATATCACGATATCGATATTGATATTTTTAAAATGATAAGTATGTAAATGAAACATCTCAGCAGAATTATTAGATTAACGTTCACAGGCAGCTCACTTTACTACTACACTAACGTTACTAGAAAAATATGAAAACGGCGAAAAAAAATAACAATGCAGTTGCACAAAATCAACAACTAAACAACAGAAAAGACAAGAGAAAATGTCCTTATAACTATGACACACGCATTCATAAATAATGCACTTGATTAAAAGTTAGTCGACCGCAACAGAACTGTGTTCTTCTGAATACAGAAATCAGAGCTCATCAACACGGTGGCCACTAGATGGGCAGCGGCTTGTATTTGACTCCAGGCAAGATGCACAGCATCTCAAAGAGAAGGTTTGCGGCAGTCAATGCCGTGTTGCCACTTGGATCATACGGAGGGGACACCTGCAGCAAATCACAGAGTCAGAAATAGTAACATTCTAACAAGTTTCATACATTCACAACTTCACCAAATATTAACTGAGTTTCAAAATTCTTTCAGTTCCTAAAAAAAACCAATTTTTTCAGAAACTTTCAAAGATCTGTGGCCACTCTGTAGTGTAGTTGTCAACATTCTGTGCTTTTATCAACAAACTTATTTATGGGTGACCATCAGCAGATGAGTAAATCATCTCAGTATGTAACCAGCCACCCAACTCAGCCTGGCCATCCCTCCGTGGGTAGGTGCAATAAGTATCAATGCTAGCTGTGGCATAAATGGGCACAATGCACAATGCACTATTTCCACGTATCCGCCAACTGGCAGTGTAAACTGGTGTCTGGCTGAGGGCACCAGGAAACAGGAGACCAGAGCCACCCTATGGCTCTTGTGGCTTGGTATGAACTGGCTTGTATACATTACAAGGTGCGGCAAAAAAAGTAGCAGCCTAAAGTTTTTCTCTGTCTTTTCAGCAACTGTTTGGCGTTTTAAACTGAAATTTTACAGACTTATTTCATGATATGTTCTATGGCTAACTTGGCAGCAAAATGTAATTCCATTGAAAAATGACGAAGTTATATATTTTTTTAACATGACCGCCTACCGATTTCTTAGTATTAAAAATGTTCAAGCTACAACACCAATTCAGTAACATCTTTGAAACAACACAGTTAGGCTAAATAATGATCAGATGCCAAAATTCTATTGTGACTGTGAATATTCAAATTGTCCACCGCCAGCTCCAAGCTCCAACATAAGTTTTCAGTCGCTTAATTTGAGAAGTCTTTCACAACCTTGTCGATCGGTCCTTGTGGAAGATTGCCCCAGATAACCTGAAGCGCTTCCTTGACGTCGGCGATTGTTTTTGGCTTTGTTTTAAGCTTGCAGTAAGCCTCCAACATTGCACCCCACACGCGATAGTCCATTGGGTTTATATTCGGCAAATTAGTAAGCCACTGGTCCTTTGTGATGAAATCTGGGCAGTTGGCCGACAGCGAGTTCTGTGCACTGCACGCTGTTTATGCTGGCATGCTGTCCTGTTGGAATATGAACCCAATGGGCAGCCAGCGATTGCTTAAAAAGAACGATAATTTAGTGATAATTTATAAACAAAATAAATTTATGTTTATCAAAACATCACTGTGACGTCATCGGCAGTAATGTGGTAACTGGTTTTTGAAAATTAAATAGTATTTTTAGTTTGAACATTTTTTAATGCTGAAAAATCGGTAGGCAGCCATGTCAAAAAGTCTACAACTTCGTCATTTTCATTTCGCAGGTAGATGTAGAACGTTTCAATAAATAAACCGGTAATGTTTCAGATTAAAATTCCGAATGGTTGCTGAGAAAACAGCGAAAAACTTTAGAGAGCTACTTTTTTGCCGCACCCTGTAGATACAACAATATCTACAATAATACTAAAAATGTTGAGCGCTCAATGGGCGACTTCACTTTTTGACTTAGACTTTCACTGAGACTTTCGCTAAGTCTAAACTTCGATCTAAGTACCTACTTAAGTAAAAAGTGAAGTGATTTCGATGAGCGAAAACATGGCGACTATCTACAGTCCTACAAGTCGCCATTTACAGTCCTATACGTACAGATAGTTTAGTAAATTAAAACAGTCTGGTACCAAAAATAAATGCCGTAATGGCTACACAATGACGTAAAACGTTACGTAATTACGTCATTTGCGTGCGTGGCGCAATTAAATAAGCAAGTCCAAGCATAACTGGTTGATTCATGACCTGTTAGGATTTCCAGTTTTCCGCAATTTTTAATCGTTTAGTTGAACTTTGGTCCGAGTACAGACTTTAGCGTTCACCTTTAGCTTTGGCTCAGCGAAAAGGCTCAGCGAAAGTCTAAGTCAAAAAGTGAAGTCGCCCAATATCAACAATTAGACATCAATACCTCAACAACATCACCACCAACAATGTTGAGTCCTTGACAACCTCTCAGCAACTCCAAAGCCTGGATGGTTGTTAACCCTCCAATCTCTGGAGTTCCTGACCACAAAAACAAACACAAACAAAATTATACATCACATTTATTTATAAAAGAGAATGAAAAGTCAAATGAAAATAATAATCAATCATACAAACCACTAAGCCGAATAAATCATACTACTCACTTGTAGCAATTAATACATTTGACTATTTACATTATGCAGCATACAGCAAATTAGCTAACAATAAAAGTCTAAACAATGTAATGTCACCTTCCAACACAGTTGCTTTGAATGCTGTATAATAAGTTCTATTTAATATACAAGGTGGGCCAAAAAACCGGACCTGTTTGAGCGTTGATAACCCAGCGTAGAAAGTGGCAGTGGTAGAAAGACATGTGACACGTCAAAAGTTTCGGAATGCTGTAAAGAATAAAAGGAAAATTTGCGTAGCAAAACATTTAAATATTCTTTGGTTAATTTGCGTAAATCTTTATTACCCCTGAAATTAAGCATTTGCCTGCACTCCCATGTGCCCGAGTTCACCAAACTCAAAAACTCACTGCCAAAAAGTCCAGATTTAAATTCTGAGAATTATTCAGCGTGGGGGCATTGCAACAGATAGCATGGTCACAAAATTTCAGTAACCGACCAGCTAAAACGTATACTAATCGAATGCTAGGCTCAGCTGATTCTGAACACACTGACTCCAGCGATCGATCAGCTGCCTAAAAGGACTGATGACGGTTATGAATGCAAAAGCTGGGCAACTGCCTATGTCGAATTTCATCTAAACTCAGTGTATGTGTTAACAATTGTTGATATTTCACTGTATGTGGAATGAATATCAACTTAAATTCATGTGTTACTGCCAATTTAGCATGATTTCAAAGGTAGGGCAATTTGTGTAAATCAGGCAAAGAATATTTAAATGCTGCGACATGCAAGTTGTACACTTCTTTTGTACACAATTTTGAAACTTTTGGCATATTAAGCACCTTTCCATCAATAAACATCGCTAAGTTATAAAAGCTCAAATATCCATGTTAAATCCATGTATTAAAGTCAAATTTGGCAGAATTTTGGGGGTGACAAATATTTATGCAAATTAGGCAGAAAATATTTAAATGCTTCACTATGCAAATTTGTCATTTATTCTTTACAGCATTCTGAAACTTTTGCCGTATCACACGTCTTTCTGACAACTAACCATCGCTGATTTATCAACACTCAAACAGGTCCGGTTTTTTTGGCCCACCCTGTACTGTGTAATTCAGCATGATCTAAAATTGCATTGAAAATGACTGACCAGCGTATTGAAGTAGCACCAATAAACTGACTGATAAAGATAAGTAAATACCAACAGTCACGATAAAGGCTAGACAACATGTGCACAGATAATGAAAAATGACGGCAACTACAAGAGAAGCAGAAAGGTAGATTAACAAGTTGAAGCACCTGTGCCTGGTGCAAAGCTTGGGTCAAGGGCATCAATATCAAAGCTGATGTAAACTGGTCCGCTGCCCATCTGCTGACGAACCTCTTCCATGAGTGGTGTCAGTGATTTGTGGTAGCAATGACGTGCTGGCACCACGCGAAATCCCTGCCAATGCCACAACAGCTAATAATTACAGAATGTTTACAATATTGTAACAAAAAAACTGTACAGCATACTTCTCACACGGTGACAATGATCCCCATTTCCTCAACCAGACACCAGTTTACACTTCGAGACCATGGACATTGTGTGGTGTCACCACGATGTCGAGGTGTGCCCGTTTATGCTCCAGTTCTGAGCTTTCACTGGTACTCATTGCACCTATGCACTGAAGGATGGCCAGGCTGAGTTGATCTTGGTGGCTAAATCACTATTGAGACAAAAACTAAGACTATTTTATACGTATGATGCAAACACAGAATTCCAACTATGGATTTCTAGAAACCATACTGTTTATAGTATGGCAAGCATTATTGCTGAATCGTCTTGCAGTCGGTCGTCAACTCATGTACCGGACCTTATTATTACATTATTATGCCATTTTTTCGTTTAACGGCCAGCTGTCCTCCGGACCATTCTGTCAAATCCAATCCATGCACCGTATCCGATTGACGAATCACTTCTCTTTAGCAAATAAAGATATCGGTATGCACGTGTGTAACAGAGATGTCAAAAGTAAGACCTGAGACATAGGCCAAGCGTAATCTTCAACAGAATGTCCAGAGCCACGAAGACCAATCTGCACAACCCGCTTGGCATCAAGACATCTGTCTTCAAGTGCACGACGGAAGGTCGTGCCATGAGCCACTGCACAGTTGTTCATGTGCTCGTTCACATCACAGTGTGCATCAACGTGAACCAGTCCAACAGGACCCATTCTGTCCTGCAATATACTTAGCCATTAATCATGTTATTCACAAAAATCATCGACTAACACACATATTCAATCAATCAACAAATCAATCATTTACTTGCTCAGTATAACAACTGCAACTGCAGACAGCATATTAAAACCAGTGAGATGGACAGCAAACTCATAACGAGGAACAGTGACAGCTGTCCTCACTACATACAACAAAAGTATTCCGAGACTACTGACTGCCGCTTCTGTTATATTACTAATGCAACATTAGTATGATCCAAAAAGTTACCAATACAAGCATGTCGACTACATGGATCTGAAAAAAACTAAAACAAGAATACCAAAAAACAAACAAATGAGTACAAAAAATCAAAATAAAAAAAATCTTAAAGTTTTTGATTGCATAGATAGATGTCCTGCTGCCATCTAATCAACAGTGTTGAAAGAATGAAGGAACAGGCAACTTATTGAATACATATGTAAAAAAAACTTACCAGTCTAAAACAGCATGGCAAAAGGGTCAATCGTGGTAGAAGGTGACTGACACCCTTCAATAGCCGACCCAGAAAATGTCTTTAGATTCAAAGATTTCCAATATATTTTTATACAAGACGAGTTATAGCCCATATTGTCTTAAATTTTGTTGCCATAACAACAAGGGTCAGTCGGGAGTGGAATTCAATTGGCAGCATTCGATGGCCCATTTCCGAAAACCCCCCTACAGACGCAAAAATATTGCAAATATCTTTTACACAAAATGTGTTATAGCCAATTTTATCCCAAATTTCATTGCCACAGCAACGGGGGTTAGTCGGGAGAAATGCGATTGGCAGCATTCAATGGCCCAACCCCAAAACCCCCTAAAGACGCAAAAATCTCGCAGATATCTCTTATACAAGCCGAGTTATAGCCGATTTTGTCCCAAAATTCCTTGTTATGGCAACGGAGATCAAATGGGGGTAAATATAAATGTCACCGTTAATTAGGCCAACCCCAAAAGCCATACCATAAAACCAAAAATTATGACTATCTTCCACCAAACCGAAGTTATAACAGTGTAAAAAAAAGTTTAAAATTTCGAATTTTTCGAATAAAATAAGTCAAAGTCAAAAATTTAATTTTTATTTTTTAGCCTTAAAAAAGCACTTCCTTGCGCAGAACCGCGTCATTTGACGTAGGCCTATTAAGCGTAAAAATCGGTCCAACGGACAAGGCGAGTTGAAAAACCCAAAAAGTGAAGTAAATTTCGAACAGAAGGGGCGTATATTTCACCTATATGGGGAGCAAAAATCTCCTATCGAATTGAGCGCAAATTTGTTTTGGTGGTAGGCGTCCACCACGTAATAATGCCATTCAAATTTGGTGACGATCCGTTCAGGAGTTTTGGGTAGGGTCAAAATGTGCCTTTTCCCATAGACTTTGGAGGTCGTCCTTACAACACTCACACTACCGTGTGAGGTGTGATAAATACTCGTATATTAGAAGCGTGAACCCCCCATCAACGACAGAAAGCAACCTTCTCCCCTCCCAACTTAGACGCCTTCCATTTTTTTTCCTTCTCCCCTCCACATCCTCTCCCTTTCTGTCCTCCGCCCTCTTTCAATCTCCTTTTTGTTCGCTTTCTTTTTTTCTTCTTTGTTCTTTTTTCCTCTTCACCTATTTCCTTTTCTTCCCCTTAAAGTAGGACTTCTTGAATCCAGCTAAGAAAACTACGGAAGCGCTGTAAGCTTTCTTAGCAGGGTCTGGGGCACAGCCCCAGCCGAAATAGAATTTGGCGCGTCTTTGAATAGATTCATAGGTTGAAAGGTAACTGATGGCAACAATTTTAATTATTTTCCAAATTTAGTGCAGTTTAAACGATGAAAACAAACAGGGGTGGTGTGGCACTACAAATTTGAAACTGAGGGGCTACAGGTAAAATTTGGAGCTGCTGTATGCATAATTGTCGCATTTTGTGCCATGCGTAAACCTATTCTAGACAATCTTCCACCGAAAATAATTTCCCCCAGTTTTTTTTCTTTTTTGCTCAGTGATGGGACCAAGGCACCAACTTGCAAGGCCAAGGCCAAGCTCAAGACACCGACCCTTAAGACCAAGACCAAGACCAAGAGTACAGACCAAGGCACAAACTCTCAAGACAAACGCTGAGGCACCAGCCCTCAAGACCAAGTACCAACCCGAAAGACCAAGACCAAGACCAAGGCATTTAATGCACTGAATACTGAATATGTCCGAACAAGCACACTACAAAACATACAGCTCAGACGTAAAACCTCTATTAGAACAAAAAATCTCAATAACGCTATTAATCCAGTCACGGTGAACATCAATCTAATCTTTACATTATGCCTTGCAATTACAGTAGTCCCTATCAGCATATCAACTGCAGTTACAAATTAGCCAAGGCAACTGTATTCAGCGTAAGTGAAAGTTTTGTGTCCTGACAATCGCCACGATTTTGGACAGAAATGTATTTCGACAGATGACATCAGTTTGACCCTTTGCCCTAAAGTATGTAAGAAACTCCAAGCGAACTTTCGATTGTGCATCAGTATTACGATGACTTAACCTAGTACGCACTGCGCCGCGTCTTGCCTTGAAGGTTAGTGTCTTGGTCTCGGTCTTGTGACAAAACCAAGACCAAGACCGAAACCAAGGCAGTAAAAATCTGCTTCGATGTAGCCTCGACGCGAGACACTGCCTCGAGGCACCACATCGCTAATTTTGCTTTTCCCCAACTTTCTCCAGGAAACATTTGAATCCACCTGCCAGTGGAATGAATGCCCTTTGCTTTAACGTATGCGTGTGCAAGTCTGGGCACGGGCGGCCGTTGTCACGGCGTCGCATTGACATCGTGGCGCCAGCAAACAAACGTCGCCATAAACAGCTGCTGCTGCTGACAACCAACCGCCAACACCGCTCCTCACGTTTTTCGTTGGCAGTCACCTGTGAATAACAGAATGATCATCCATGGTGGCTGCATCGGAAAATTGCCAACATTGACATTTCCAAATGCCAAATAAGTCAAATTGGGAATTACTAAAAAATTGCTGTAAAAATTTTAGCTGGCAGTTTGGCATTGTTTTTGCATTATTCTTCGAACTTGGCACTAGCGCTTAATTCTGGCACGAAATTGGAATTACTTTGAACAATTTGGCAGTAACGAATACTAATTATCGTTGACAATATTGTTGAAAAAAGAGGTAGTCTTTTTGTTACAGAATGCATTACATTTGGTAATAAAATGCAAGTGTAACAAGCACGGCTGACGAGCTTTCCGGAGATACCAACATTGATGACCTTGAACGACCTAGAAATCCAAAACCGGGTTTTTAGTCATTTTTGGGCAACTTTAGGCTGCGACAAATATTTCAACAGAGAATTGCATCAAAACTAATGTAGATAAACCAAGACAACGTGCACGTAACATGAGTAAAATTTTAACCATCTGAGCTTTGACCTTCTAGGTTTATGGGGTCCTCCGAATGGAGGCCTCAAGTTTGAGTACCCGTTCAAAACGCATTTTATTGCACGTTGCACACTGACTTCCCACGTAGAGGCAGCGATGCTGTCGCGGGTCACGTGAGCATTGATCAGATTTCATGTACATGTCTTTACTGCATAAGCGCATACAGGTGCAGAGGTGGAAATTATAGTTGAGTAAAACAACGCGAAGGCGCCGCTACACGGCAGCGATCGATTAACATCGATCGACAGAAACTGACGCGTTGCTAATGTCCACACAGTCACAACATCATCAGGACTCGTAGCGGTCGCACGTGTGACTTTGAGCGTCGACAATCGCGTTCCTGTCGCTATATTCTCTATTCTCTTCTCCGCCTAGCATACACTGAAACTTCAGCAAAATGGTAAGCGAAAGACTGGATCAGTCTGGATGTGTGCTGCGTTCGTTAGACTGGAACTGTGAACTATATTGGGCTAGCTATCAGAAGCTGAGCAAAACTGTACACAGTGTTTCTGAAAATTTAATCCCACTCTTTTCTTGTTTGCGCTATAATTTTTTGGTCGCAAACTGATTTTAATAATTATCGAAATACACTATCTCTCAACTCAAAAAAATGTCCACTCTGTCACTGTCAATATTTTCGACACTGACCGATTTTAAAAAGAATTTTCACCGCCAACGCTCTGTGGACAAAAATGCGCAGAACTGTAGTTATTAAACGTCCCACCACACCTTAACTACGTCGCTGCGTTACATCGCGAAATAAAAATGTTCAAAAATCGCTATAACCATGACTAAATAGCAAATACGTACGAAAAGTATACTTTATGAAACATTTTTCTGCTAATTTTCACACTTACGTTAAGATTATGTGTTGTGTTACAAAATACATGTCCAGTGTTATGTAAATCGTCCCCACCACAGGGCTGACGACAGCAAAAAACTACAAACTTTCCACATGCAGTGCCAGCGCCGCATTCTAGACATCCAGTGGTCAGACTTCGTAACATCTCTGCAGTCATCGAAAAAAAACATGTCTGTTAGACATAGGCTACGTGCGGTCATTGGTGACAGAAGAGAAGCTGGCTCTTTTCGAACACGTCATACATGTATATCTGCGAATACGAGACACTCCAGCACATGACGCCCTCCAATGACAATGAGTTTATTTGCACGCTTGCGGCTATAAAGATAGCCGAATAGCTAAATAACGGTGCAGTGCAAACAGTGAAAAAAATTTTTAAAAAACAGTCCATAAATGCAAAATAACACAGTCCATGAGTACATAAGTGCAAACAGCAACAAAAATAATAAATTGCTTGCCGGCACTAAACCAGATCCTGGCTTTAAGAGAAAACCAGGAGACCACGAAGCAGCTGGTTACGTGACGTCCTCAAAGTGACACCCCTAACTGCTCGGGAGACCTGGACAGCGGCTGACGATCGTGCAAGAGCAACTGCCTACCGCCATACGAGTTCTGAAGACGGCGGTGCATTTAACCTCCGAACTGCGTACAGACAGACAAGACAGACGGACATCCGATAACAGCACTGTCTAAAGACGGTGTCTCAAGACCAAATCTCATTGTCTCAGTAGGCGGAGAATGATACTGATGATTCTGCGATGATGTTGGCTGCAGCGTGAGTGCATCAGCATACATGTCGGCCAGGCCGGAGTGCAGATTGGCAACGCCTGCTGGGAGCTGTACTGTCTGGAACACGGCATCCAGCCCGATGGTCAGATGCCGAGTGACAAGACGATTGGTGGAGGAGACGACTCGTTCAACACGTTCTTCAGCGAGACTGGAGCTGGCAAACACGTGCCGCGTGCCGTCTTCATTGACCTCGAGCCGACTGTTGTCGGTCAGTAGGCTCGGTTCTATAGCTATATTGTCGTAAGTATATAGACTACATTCTCTGTTTTGTTTTAGTGTTATTCTAATTTTAATCAAAGCGTATCTGCTCATCTTTTGTCCCGGTGTGTGATTTCTGAGTGCGCATGTTCGTAGGCCGGTATTTACACGCAGCCGTAGCGTCTAACGGCATTCTGAAGCTATAAAAATATTCGTACAATTTGCTGGGTGTTTGCATTGCTCCAGTTGTTGTTTGAATGTGTCCATGTATCTGTGGATGTTTTATAGTCTTTCAGACATTTACATTCATTCGTTTGTCTGCTGTCGTAGATGAGGTGAGAACTGGAACCTACCGCCAGCTGTTCCATCCAGAGCAGTTGATCACAGGCAAGGAAGATGCAGCCAACAACTACGCCCGTGGCCACTACACCATCGGCAAGGAGATCGTTGACCTGGTTCTGGATCGTATCCGCAAGCTGGCCGACCAGTGCACCGGCCTCCAGGGCTTCCTCATCTTCCACAGCTTCGGCGGTGGCACCGGGTCTGGATTCACCTCCCTACTGATGGAGCGCCTCAGCGTTGACTACGGCAAGAAGTCCAAGCTGGAGTTTTCCGTCTACCCGGCCCCGCAGGTCTCCACGGCGGTCGTCGAGCCGTACAACTCGATCCTGACCACTCACACCACTCTGGAGCACTCGGACTGTGCCTTCATGGTTGACAACGAAGCCATCTACGACATCTGTCGCCGTAACTTGGACATCGAACGCCCGACCTACACCAATCTGAACCGTCTGATCGGCCAGATTGTCAGCTCGATCACCGCCTCCCTCCGCTTTGACGGAGCTCTGAACGTGGATCTGACCGAGTTCCAGACCAACTTGGTGCCGTACCCACGTATCCACTTCCCACTGGCGACTTATGCTCCGGTCATCTCGGCCGAGAAGGCTTACCACGAGCAGCTGTCCGTGTCCGAGATCACCAACGCCTGCTTTGAGCCGGCCAACCAGATGGTAAAGTGTGACCCGCGCCATGGCAAGTACATGGCTTGCTGCATGCTGTACCGTGGTGATGTGGTGCCCAAGGACGTCAACGCAGCCATTGCCACCATCAAGACCAAGCGCACAATCCAGTTCGTCGACTGGTGTCCCACGGGATTCAAGGTGGGCATCAACTACCAGCCGCCGACCGTGGTGCCAGGCGGTGACCTGGCCAAGGTGCAGCGCGCTGTTTGCATGTTGAGCAACACCACTGCCATCGCTGAGGCCTGGGCTCGTCTTGACCACAAGTTTGATCTGATGTACGCCAAGCGTGCGTTCGTGCACTGGTACGTCGGTGAGGGCATGGAAGAGGGAGAGTTCTCGGAGGCTCGTGAGGATCTGGCTGCTCTGGAAAAGGATTATGAAGAAGTCGGAGTTGACTCCGTGGAGGGTGAGGGCGAAGAAGGTGAAGGTGAAGAATACTAACCTGGCACGCATAGTCGACATCACGCCTAGCTGTAGCAGTTATAACTTAAGCTGGACACAATTTCACACGCTGCTGAATGTCGTCTAATTGTTTGAAGCGTTTGAAATCACGTTTTCTTCACAACATTCTCGCATTTTTCGCACACCAGAAACATTCACGACTGTTCACGGTTCTTCTAGTAGAATACCCGTCACGCAGGGCTATAGGCCTATAGGGAACCTTTAGCGAAAAACTGTATAAATCGTGTCTCCATTATCATAGCCTTACACTTACTGTAGGATGTTGCTGTTTATAAGTATTCGAGTAATTTTTGTGCATAGGAAGTATCGCATAAAAAGTGGATCGAGTCATCAAACAGTTTTAAAAACAGTTTGCTTCAATCACATAGGCCTAGTGACGTGTGGTCTTCTTGAACATTCATGCTTGCCGAAATGTGTCTGAAACTGTCACGTATAACAGTAAAACGTCGCAAATTAATCGTTGGAATTTGTGTGCTCTTTATTTTGCACAGTTCATTAAATGTAATTTACTGCTAATTGTATTGGTGTCTTTTTATTGTGTTTTTTATTAGCCGAACGTACTTACGTAACGGTCAAGCTTATGGTATACGAGTAGGCCTAATGTTGTCGTCTGTCTGTCGTCGTCTGTAACGGATGTAGATTCTATTGTGACTAAGTGTTAAGTCGTAAAAGAAAACTTTTTACACGAATAATTAGCCCTGTGTCTTAGACTTAGGCACACAAAATTTTATGGATCTAGTCCAATAGGAACACTTTCAAATTTGGATTGAATAAAGGGGGTAAGAAAAATGTGCGTTTTCAACGGAAACCTGGCCATATTATCTCCGAAACGGTGAGAGATACAGCCTAGGTTATTAATCACTAATAGGAAGTAGCATTCGCCCTGTAAGATGAAATGGAAATCATCGACCTTGAATGACCATGAAGGTCACCGACAACCAGAACGGTCGGCTATCCTAGCGATAGCTGAGCATCTTGTTTTTTATATATTAAAAAACATGGAATTCACGCATTGGTTGATTGATTTCAGCAAGCTAAAAAAACTTGTATAACTTCTGAGTTGTAGGTGCTTTTAGTCATTATTTTGTGCGTGACGAAAAGAACAGTAGAACTAAATAAGCGGCAGGGCCGAATAGCAAGTGAACAAGAAATTGAGTTGGACTGAACACAGCTTTGGAGATGAAGAATAGCGTTAAAGAATAAGTTTGCTGTAGAAGGACAAATCGCTTGAATGAATGAATGAGATGACCTTTGTCAAAATTTTATTGCATCGTACAAGATTATCCAAGGTGGATGTTTTTTTCCGCGCGACAGACGGCAATATTATGCTATAGGCCTACGCGCGTCTTGGCCATCGTCTAGACGTCCGTGTGTCTGCATGTCACACCCTTGAGCCCTGTGAAAACGGTGCAAGCTAGGATCACGAAATCTTCACCCTGGGCTGCCCCAAGAGTCTAGTTTTTTTTTCCGAAAAAATTCCTGTCTCTGTGTGAGGGGGTTCCTGTCGAACGAGGGCGTCAAAGCAGGGTACTCTCCTTTCCCTAAAAACGCGAAAACAGTTGCAGATAGGTACAAACGTAGGCCTACGATAACAAACACTGGCGGCGGTCGGGCTTTTTAGATAATAGCCTATTATCATCGATGATCTTGAATGATTTTGAATCCCCAAAAAGGGGGTTTTGGCCATTTTTTTGCAATTTTGGCTGCAGCGCACATTTCAAGAGTGAATTGAGACGAAATGGCTGGATATGGACCAACACAACCTGCATATAAAATTTCCAGCATTAAACGCAGATTTAGCAGTTTAAGTTTCGACCGCCTTAGCCTATAGGCCTATTCTCAAGGAGGCCTGTGCAGGCGGGCGTCATAGAGGTCTACTCCGTTAAAAAGTGGTTATTTTACCGCTATTGGCTCGTTCAACGTGAAAACAATAGGCCTAGCAGATAGGCACGTACATACTGCTTATCGTAACAAACATTAGTGATAAGTTTTAATGGTGTAAACATCGACCGATGACCTTGAACGACCGTGACCTTCCAAGGTAGGGGTTTTAGTGTTTTCTTGCCATTCTCGGCTCTGTCGCAAATTTAAAGAGTGAATTGCACGCAGGTGGCTGGAGATAAACCTGGACAACCTGCTTATGAAATTTTTGGCACCGAACGTGCATGTTTAACCATCTGAGAAGAGTCTTCTCTACGGAGTACTAAGTACGGATACCTCAAATTTGGCTGCTCCTTCAAGAGGCATTATTATTTTATTGCACGCTGTTCACTATTGCCCAGGTAGTAGGATCGATGCTGTCGCGCTTCACGTGAGCTTTTCTCAAATTACTTGCTGTATCAGTATAAATTTAGCGTCTATACGACTAGTTTCGCTCGCTCTGTAATCTTTGGTGTCACTACTAACTGTCACTGTGCAGGAGTGCAGCGTTTACTTATTTATTGGTGGGTGGTGTTGACTCGCAGGTGGGTGACGTCATTAGATTGGTGTACATTTTGCTGATATATGGAGCAATTATGAATTCTGCTAATTTGTGCTACTGGTGCGGGTTGTGTTTTATTTCTTGTGACTCTGTAATTGTTCTGAGTAGTCTGATATAATTTATTTTTGTTTATATGCATACGATCACGTAAAATACAGCCGAGCGAAACGTGACTACTTTCCGCCGGTCATGCCTTTTGTTATTTTCCGGTGGGTACGGGTAAAAAGCGGATCGCGAATGTGCGGATCTGCAGATGTGGCAACAGGAAACGCTGTTGCTGCTATGTGATACCCGGACGTTCCCCATACTGTTACATGTGACACGTGGATCGCACGTTAGGTATTGTCATATACTTTTCAGCGCAATCGCATTTTTTTCTTCGGGGAATAATAAAAAAGTGCAGCATAACAAGAAGTCTAACCCTAGCTCTAACCTCAGAGTACAGTATTTGAATTGGTAACTTGTTACCCAGTATAGGCTATGGCTTGCAGCCTGCTGATCTATATTTATCTCAGCCGATTAGCGATATGTCTCACTATCCTGCGCATAGTGCAAAATGTTTTGCATTCTATGTATAGATGTCGGATTTATCAATCCACCTGAAAATTTAGTATGGTATCGTTATCATGGTGTAAGACATCCCCGGACTTGTTCCCTTCAGTCATTTTCCGTTTTTGCGATACCCAGACCTTCCCCCATATCGTTACATTTGACACGTGGATTGCACGTTAGGTATTGTCATATAATTTTTAACGTCAGCAATCAGCATAATAAAAAAGTGCAGCATACATGAAATACTCATAACAAGAAATCTTGCATTATCATAGAACACAAATAAAGCGCAAGTGTCAAGAAGTATAAAGTCTCAAGAAATAGCTGTGGATGGCGATATCAAACTGTCATGTGTTTTGTTGCTTCATCACAATCTCAATCTTTCTTTTTGTTTCACTTGCTCTTTATACTAACTCAACTGGCCATATGCATGCTGCTGTTGGCATTGACCTTTGTAGGAAATATATGTGTGTTAATTACTTCTACTCTGGTTCGGTCAACTTTGAGTCAAGCTTAATTGTCTCATGGATTCATACATCCCTAATTGCTCTTAGTTGTTATGCTTTCAAAAGCAGCGTTGCTTTTGGCATTGCAAGGAATTTCGGCTCAGGTTTGGTGCTGATTACGATTATGTGGCATAGAGGGGAATGTTTTAGACACTTGAAAAGCAGGGGGAAATATCTGGGTGAGAGAAATGTCTGGAGAGAACATCCATGTTTGACAGGTTTGGGGGAATTTCTGTCTCCCTGTTATTACCAGTTTTTAGATGAAGCTGTTATTATTACTATTCCAACACCAAGAAATTAATGTATTATGGAAGTTGGTCCATGTTTAGAACTATTTACTGGTAGTTTGCACATTTTTGTCTGGTTTAATTGGTTGACAGTTAAATTGGGCTCAGAAGCGGCAGTTCTTGGATGTGCTGCTGTTAATGGACTCGCAGCATGGATTCTCAGTCAATTATTGTACAAGCCAACCGAGATGCATCGTGCACCGAGTTTCCAATATTGTCTTTACCACGGCCCATACCGCCGACGCTAAACACACAGGGTTTGTTGCCGAGTTGCTTTTTAGTGTTGATGACTTTTTTGTTCGTTGTCTTGCAATGTATGAACTGCATGTGTCTGCCTCTTGTGCAGTGAATGTGCATGGGATGCGATGAATTCAGTCAATTACTAGTTTTACATTTTTATTTGGTTTACTGAATAGAGTTTGTGGAGTTTAGGCAGTCAGTTATTCATTATGCCAAAAGGCATCACATGCAGATTGTAGTGCTGTGGAAATTGACGGTTAATTGATTAATGTGCTGCATCGTTATCATCACTTTTGCTTTAGTTTGCAAAAGATACTTGGTAACAGAAAACAGTAGTTGAATTCTGCAGTTTTCGGTCATTTGATTGAAAATTAATCGATTAATTTCGATTAATTCTTGGAGATTAGTCGATTATTCACGGCTTTAGGTGATTTCAATGACAACATAATATTACAAGATACCCATACTATAATAATTGAATGCAGTGTACTTTGAATTGAAAACCGGATAGCTGGCAGGATCACAGTTGCATGATCAGTTATGGTCAGCTGGAACTGTAGACTGTAGAGGGACAGTATTTAATGAAAACTCTTTTGGCGATTTACCAATGCACATTTGTTACCGTGAGTTGATTGATTACTGTGCAGTGTCTGCTACTGTTGGTGATCAGATGGAGTGGTTAAAAAGAAGAAGAAGTCGTGCGGAAGTCGTCTCATGAAGCTTTTCTGTTGTTTTCGTCGAGGCATAACTCACAGGAAGCCACACAGTGGTCTGCTGATATTCAGTTCATCAATCCCATCTCAACCTTCGTCCGATGATCTCCTTAGTCCTCGGGTTTGTTCGTTGTCTGATGCTTGGAAATTTTAATGTCATCGTTATGGCTCTGTATTAATGTTTTACTTATACAACAGCATGTCCCAGCGCAGTTTTATGTCACTGATCATCTGTGGTCATGAAAATTTGTGCTAATTTAAGATTCGTGGAAACCAACATCGATGACTTCGTACCTGGATGACACCTTCGTTAAATTAATGTTCGTACAGAAGTTGAATCTTTTAGCAGTTTAGTCAGTAAGGTTTGAGTTTAAAACTAGGACAGGATTTTGTACTGTGTCAAGATCAGCCACAGACTAGAGAGTGACACGGTAATTGTGAAAATGGTAATACCATGGTAACTGCGGTAAATCAGTAAATTTTTATCGTAAATGGCAATCCTGTGGTAATGGTTTACATTTTAAAGATGCTGAAGACAGTTTTAATTTGCTATAGTAATGCATATCTTTATGAATGAAGATTATCGTTAAACGATGTGAATGTAAATTGGTCCAGCTTTAGACAATTCAAATTTTGAGGTGCGATGGGGATGGAGATGGGAAAATTTTTATGGTAATGGGATGGGAAATTTTTGGTGCTGATGGGGCAGGGATGAGAAATTTCTTACGCAGATGGGATGGGGATGTAGTG
>Ga0056128_1003267_pt1 | contig 19814 bp, 14 predicted proteins | sample WorMetLIZISLAND2_FD_71113 | JGI IMG/M metagenome (GOLD analysis project Ga0056128, IMG submission 71113) | Marine gutless worms symbiont microbial communities from Max Planck institute for Marine Microbiology, Germany - Olavius geniculatus... ... | reverse complement strand
CTTTGATGAGCGATTGCTTTTTTGGTAGCCCGCCTACATTGTCTAGTATTGTACGACAACATTGTATTTGTGTTTTTTGGCAAATAAATACTCTCTCTCCCCACCTACCCCACCCTTTCGACGGGCCTGCTTTTTATGTCTCGAGCAGAGAAGTACAAAACGTTGCAATGTCGTGTTTAATAGGGTAAGAGTGGGGTTTAACGTCCTGCCCGACACGGTATAGGTCATTTCGGGGAGAAGATTAACCAAAACGTATTTCGTGATTAAGAAATGAAAAAAATACGAAGATGGGCAATCCCTAGAGTGCCGACCCCTCCCCAATGTGAAGAAGACCTTTCCCATATCTTACGCCGTACTATTTAAGCCCATTTGACATTCTCAGCCTCAGAACTACAGAAAGTCCTAATTTTAATACATCCTAGAAGCTTTCAGTCTACCCGTAGGCCTACGCAGCTAAACCTGGGTAATGTGAATGTGCGTTAATCGGTCTGGTTTGCTATAAACTGTTACATGTTGCTTTACGATGTGCCTGACTGACAGATGGTATTCAAGCCCAAATGTTTTGGTGCCTCGAAGTTCTTCGTTTGTGACTATGAACTGTGACTTGTTTCGCGTAAATTGTTGCAGACTTGCAGTGGAACGTTTGTTTGGAGATGTTTTTCATGTTTTTAAAAAACTAAAGTTAAATATATTTTATTGGCAAGTTAATGTTTTCAACACGTATGCTTTTTGGCGCACGTGCCCCCACATATACCAGATAAGCCAAATAGTGACGTTAAATTAGGATTTCTGAAATTCCGATAACATTTCGGACGATTGCCAGATGATGGGCGTCTCACTCACACAAGCAAACATGAGGCTGAAAACAGAAGACAGTGGATGAGGAAATACACGAGGCTGTCCGAGCGTGTTTAACTGCACCGCCATGACACTGGAGAAGGAGAAGTTTTTCGTCTGGCGTAAAAACTTAATCAACTCCAGTGGCATAGCCAGGCAGGAGCAGGGGGCCCAACCCCCAATCTTCCAGACGAAACGTAAACATAGGGGGCCTACGTTTAAATTGCACGAAATTGGCCAATTTGGTCAGTATAAAATAAATATTATTAAAATTGTTGCAACCAAGACTCATTTTTACGCGCAAAAGCAGCTACTGCTTTCGCCGCGTTTTAGCCATCGCAATTCTGTTTGTCCGTCCGTCTGTTCGTCTGTCACACGGGTAGATTAGTCAACAAGAAATTTGAGTTAGTGCTCACGAGACGCGCGAAAGCCTATAGCAGTTCCGGTTCAGTAGTTTAGCTGAAAATTGGGGTGTTCAGGCTAAGTTTATATACAAATACCAAATTCTCTATCTGGATCGCATAATGATAGTTCCGTGGCGCCACGTTGTGAATGATATAGACTTGTATCGCAACCCGAAATCGAAAAAAATTCATAAAAACCTCCTATTTGGCGTTCAAGGTCATCCAATGTCATTGAATTCGGCGCCAATCAAAAGCCAGTGTACGACTTCCTATTAGTGAGTAACCTAGGCTCTATCTCACACGTTACTGAGATACAGCTACTTATTGGCCCAAAATCGCAAATCTTCCCCACTCCTCTCATTTAATAGCGCCCTCGTTCGGGGTGACCCCCTTTGAATTTATGGTAAAGCTTTACGGTTCCTGAAACTATAGAGTCTTCCACGCAGCCGACGGTAAAGATTTGGTGATCCTATAGCTTGCACTGTTTTTGACTGATCCACCCGTGTGACGGACGGACAGACAGACAGAATTGCGATGGCTAAGACGCGCTGAAAGCAGTAGCTGCTTTCGGGCGTAAAACGGTGCAAGCTAGGATCACCAAATTTTTACCGTCGGCTATACGGTAAGTTTTAGAGGTTAGGCGATGATACCACCAAATAGAGCGCTAACGACTTTCTATAGTCTGTCAACAATAACTATGTCTCCATTTGTAACAGTTTGGTCGCAATTTTAAGTGGAAAGTTTTAACGTATAAGTGGCCATGTCTCAGAAACGTTGAAAGATATGGCCTCGGTTACTATTAATTACAAACAGGAAGTGGCATACGCCTTTTCAGATAAAATAAAAATTATCGACCTTGGATGACCTTCAAGGTCACTGACAATCAGTACGGTCGGCGCTATCTTCGCGACAGCTGGGCTTCTTGTTAGTGTTTTTTTGCGATTTTCGGCTGCAGCACACACATCAAGAGTGAATTGCGACAAAGTGGCTGGACCGCTGGCAATAGAGATATGACGTACTTTCTTGCGTACGTTGCGTATTGCGTAACTTGCGTTGGATGGAAAGTGAACTCCGCTTCAGGCTTGCAGTATACAGAAATTCGTTACTTATTTACTGGACCGAAGAGTTTGTTTACATTACGCATGATCTGCTCGCCATCTTCGTAGTTGTTCTGTCGCTAGAGAATTTCGCGATAATTTTCACTCAGAATCAGTTTGTCACTTGATTAGGTCACATTAACGGTTTACAGATGATTAAGTTTACGATGGGGTCTTCTGGAAACCAGAAGACGCACAGAAGGAAGCCGAAGAGAAGCCCCAAAAGTTACATGGGTTACCAAAACACTGCAGGAGGCGGTGGCCTTTGCATGCCAGCTGTGAGCTTAAAGTCGTCTGCTTTGCCTTTGTCATCTTTATCTACAACGTTGTCAGTTACTTCAAGTTCTTGTGACACTTCTGTCGACAATTCAAAGCTTTCATTTTCGCCGGTAATAATATTTTGGGTTTTTAAATATATGCCATATAAGTAGGAAGAGAAAACTGGATTAGATCGTTGGCTTGTGGTGTTAGTTTTAGACCTGTTTTGTTTTTTTTACCAAACTAACGTTGCAGTTTGCTGAAGTGGAAGTTTTGATATTGTCGGCTGGACTTTGAGCTTTAACACTGGATTGTTCAGCAAAAACTAGCCTTTCAGCAACAATATTTATGGACTAACCGAATTCACGGGAAAAAATGCGAGATTTCACGGCAGAATTTTTAAAATGTGTCAAATTTCACGGAAAATTCAGGGAAAGAGTTTCGGAAATTCACGGGCCACACAGACGTTATTTCGAGGTGCTGTGCTAATGCAAACAGAGAAATTTCAGAACAACGAATATTTACTACACTAAGTCAAGACTCAAGACAGTCAATGTCATCTACTTAGTGCTAAAGTGCAACACGTGGCAAACAGCAACATCCATATAAAAGCTGCTGATAAAACTCTGGAATTGTCATAAATTAAACTAAAAGCGCTAAAATTCACAAAAAATCATGGATTTCACGAAAATCAGCGTTTTTCACTTAAGGAGGTCAATTTCACGGAAAATGTCATGGCCGTGAAATCGTGAATTAAGTTGGTCCCTAACAATATTTATGGTCATTGTCATGAATAATTGCACCAAAACGAAAAAAAATATATGATTGATCAGTTTGCTGTCTCTAACCATAACCTTAAACTTTGCATAAAACTGGTCATTGTCACAAAAGACTGCACCAGCACCAAATAACAGATTAATGGATGGTCAGGGTTAGGGTTAAGGTTGTCGATCTGATCTGATCATGTATTTGGTGCCATTGCCACACTGTTAGAAGAAAATCTTGACATAGTTGGTTTTTAGCAAACTACAATGAACGATGATATGTAATGATCTAGATTGTTAAGGAGTTTTCATGTGTGATTGTTTCTGCTTGCTATGTATATTGTCTTAGTGGACTGTGTGTCTATTGTGTCTTAGATAAATTCAACATATTTGCAGTCATTGCCTCGTGACTGTTGCCTCATTTGTCACGCTCCACGCATTGATAACAAAAGTCAGCCTCACTGTGTTCCCAGTACAACAGGTCCCTCTCAGTTGTATTTAATGCTGTATATTGTAATTTGTTGTTTAGCAGATTTTTGGCAGTTAATTGGTCACAAATGTAATTGATTGTTGTTAGTGTTATTGTAGTTGTTGTTGGTGGCTTAGCATAGTGGTTAGAACGTCGGTTCTGGCTGGCGAACTTTCACTATTCTATGCTAGACTGATGGATGGCTGTTTGACCACTTTGTGGGTAAAGCTTCCGCTATCTGTCAACCAACAAGGCCAACTCAGCCTGCCATCCCTCCGGGGTTGGTTAAATGAGTAGTAACCCATTATATGGGTTACGGAAGGTGGGGACCTTGGTACAGCTGACTGGGGCTAGCTACAGCTACAGCTAGGTACAGCTAGCCTGTGTCTACAGGCTGCACGCAGTGGCTGGGCGGCCGGCGGCTGGCGGCTCTGTTCAGTGACGAAAATGCATTAGAGGCTTGTATGCATGATGATGCGCTATACAAATTGACAATCTTTACCTTTAGCTTTTTTACCTTTATTGATTTCATGCTGTTGCTTGAGCATCATGGTTGACACCATGAATAAAAATCAGCTGGCTGAAGAAGTACTGTTAGATTAACATTTTGTTACTTTTTGAAAATCTGTATACTCTGAAAACATTTCACACATTGTGCACTGTGCACTGGCTAATTTTGAACTACTGTCATTGTCAGTGTGATTTTTTTGTGTTTTTAGATGATACAGTCTGCTCTGGTGTTGGTATTGGGATTATGCCATCACAGGTTAAACACTGTTTACCTGTTTGTTGACAGTTATATTTTGTCATTTTAATTCCACATGTCAATATTGTTATGATAATAGAAAGTGGGGACATTTCATTGTTAGTTGAAAAATATTGTAAGAAGGCAGAGAGTTATTTTTAAAAAAGCAAACCAGGCCGTGCCCCATCAGGAGCATAGGCGGCGTGCTCATCTCCCATATGTTGGCCGTTGAGCCCGTAGGTGGATAAACTAACTCGTAGGTGGATAAACTACTTGAGTCCGTGACGCATGGCCAGTGCAACACCAGACTTACAGTCACCTTCCCAGCCGCGGAGCATCACCGCCCTTTGGCCGGTGCCGAATTATACTGCTTGGTGAACAGAGGCACGTGCGTGAACAACTTGCCCAAGATTGTTACCTGACAATGTCCCAACTCGGAGTCGATCTTGGGATCTTTCAGTCACCAGTCTTGCTCATTACCGTTACACCACAGAGAGTTATTTTGGCAGATTAAGATTTCAGAGGTGGCATTTGTTGCATTATAGCATTGTAGGTCTAGTGGTGAGTTTGTAGAAGATGAGTCTCATTAACTCTTTCACTGATGGTAGCATTGCTGTCGTATAATTGAAGCTGTAAGGTTTGGACTTTGTCCTGACTCTTAGACTTCTAATCCACCTTCCCAATTATTCCAAAATCTTGGATTGTCTGCTTTATGGGTTTGTATAATAACAAGAAATTTGAGCTAATGCTCATGGGACGTGAGAAAGCCTATAGCAGTTCCTGTTTGCAAACTGTCAGTCTATCTCCAGCCATTTCGTCGCGACTTTTACGAGGGTACCGCTCTTTGATGCTTTCATGCACAGGTTTCCTTGAACCTAGAAAATCGTGACTTAGACCAACAAAATCTACGTTCAGTGCTGAAAATTTCATACGCAGCTTGTCCATGTTTATCTCAATTGGTTTCGGCGCAATTTGCTCTTGCAGTGTGTCTCGCAGCTTGAAATCGCCAAAAAAATCCATAAAACCCCCTATTTTGGCATTCAAGTCATTCAAGGTCATTGAATTTGGCACCAATTGAGAGCCAGTGTATGACTTCCTATTAGTGATTAATAGTAACCTGAGCCCTATCTCACGCCATTACTGAGATACAGCAACTTATTGGCCAAAAATCGCAAATTTTGCCCACCCCCTCTCATTTAGTGCTCTCGTTCAGGGTGACCCCCTTCGAATTTATGAAAAAGCTTTATGGTTCCTGAAACTAGAGTCTTCCAGGCAGCTGACGGTGAAGATTTGGTGATCCTAGCTTGGACCGTTTTTGCCTGATCCACCTGTGCGACAGATGGACGGACAGGCGGACGGATGGACGGACAGAATTACGATGGCTAAGACGCGCTGAATGCAGTAGCTGCTTTCGCCGTAATAATTGTTATTATTATATTGTGTTGTGTGTGACAGCTGCAGTTATGGATGTGCTCGGAGTGCCGGCGAACTGTCGAAGAAGAGAATGAGAAACGCTTATCGAGAAGTCTTCTGGTTAGTTCTAGTTTTTATGCACGAAAGCAGCTATTGCTTTAGCGCGTCTTAGCCATTGCAGTTCTGTCTGACTGTCCGTCTGTCTCTCCGTTTGTCACACGGATGGATCAGTCAAAAACAGTGCAAGCTAAGTTCACCAAATCTTTGCCATTGGCTGCCTGGAAGACTCTAGTTTTAGGATTCGTAAAGCTTATCCGTAAATTCGAAAGGGGTTACTTCGAGCAGGGTGGCTAAATAAGAGGGGGTAGGGAAAATTTGCAATTTTCAGCCAATAAGTCGCCATATCTCAGAAACGGTGCGAGATAGGGCCTAGGTTACCATTAATCTCTAATAGGAAGTCCTACACTGGCTTTTGATTGGCACCAAAATCAATGACCTTGGATAACCTTGAATGCCAAAATAGGGATTTTTTTTGGATTTTTGGTGATTTTGGTCTGCTAGGTACATTTTATGAGCTAATTGCGCCGAAATCCATTGAGATACACAAGCACAAGCTGCATAGCAAATTTTCAGCATTGAACGTAGATTTCAACGGTCTAAGTCTCGATTTTCTAGGTTCAAGGAAACCTGCACACGAGGGCATCAAAGAGTGGTACCCCCGCAAAAATCGTTATTTCACCATTGTTGGCCAGTCTCTGGTAAAAACGGTTGCAGCATGGGCATGGTACCAATCGTAACGAGCACTAGTGACGAGCTTTTTAGTCATATTAACATCGATGACTTTGAAAGACCCTGAACTTACAAAATAAGGGGTTTTATTGATTTTTGCGATCTTTGGCTGCAGCGCACACTTCAAGAATGAATTGCAACGAAATGGCTGGAGATAATAGTTTGCGAACAGGAACTGCTATAGGCTTTCGCACGTCTTGTGAGCATTAGCTCAAATTTCGTGTTATCTTATGTGTCCGTTGATCGTTTTTGGCTAACATGCATATGTGATGTGGCCTACTGCACTGCTGCTATCTGGAGCAATATAATCCAATAATTGTTCCTCTGTAATATTTCTGGTTGATTTGGAGTTTAGTTTTTACGCACGAGAATAGCGTGTATTAGCTGCAGTAATTCGGTTTGTCCGTCTGTCCGTCACGTCCCGGTACTGTTCTAAGACCAGGTGAGATAGAGACTTCGGGTTTTCACCGTATGATAGCTTAGAGTCTCTAGTATTCTGTGACAAAATTTCATGCCCCTGGGTAAAGGGGGTCCTCACGAACGAAGGGGTGAAAGAGGGGCACCCCCTTAAAAAGGCGTTATTCTGCTGCTATTGGCTCCTCTAACATGAAAATGGCTGCAAATAGGCACAGAGATCCTGCTTATCATAACAAGCACTAGCGACGAGCTACTTAGAAATATCAACATCGATGACCTTTAATGACCTTTAACCCCTAAAATAGGGTGTTTTAGAGAATTTTTAGTGATTTTGGGCTGCGACACGCATTTCAAGAGTGAATTGCGCCGAAATGGCTGCAGATAGAGACAACCTGTGTATGAAATTTTCAGCATGGAATGTACATTTATAGCAGTCCAAGTCCGGACCCTCTAGATTTAAGGAGGTCTGCGCACATGGGTGTCAAAGAGAGGTATCCCTCTAAAAAGTGGTTATTTATCCACTGTTGGTTTGTCTAGCGTGTATATCATTGCAAATAGGCACAGGCATGCTGCTTAACATAACAAGCACTGATGACGAGCTTCTTAGAAATGTCATCATTGATGATCTTGAATGATCTTGAAGCTTAAAAATATTTATTTTAAGTGATTTTTTGGCAATTTTTGGCTGCAAAAGAGTGAATTGCGATGAAATGGATGAAGATTGACCAAGATTACCTGCGAACAGAAACTGCCATAAGTTCTTACGTATCTTATGAGCATTAGCTCAAATTTCTTGTACATAGTTGGCTAGCTTTACATTTTGGAAACCTACGTGAAACACCAAAAACCCAGCAACTCACTGTTAAATCAAATTGTAATTGTAATTAGTAGATATTTTATTACATTTATAACTTAACGTATAAAGATTTTCAGCCCAAAATGTAATAGCAATCTCTTCAGATATGTAATTGACTACGGTACACTGACTTCACACCATGTTAGTTAAATTGCAGTTGGATTACTAAATGAACACAGTTAGATTGCTATTGTTTTGGTTTAGTCGACTACTTGTGTATGATTACGTTTTACGCTAGCTGATGTTTTGGTGTACTGTACTTGTGTGCGATTGTATGTCGGAGTTAGCTGATTGTGTTTTTGTGGACCCATGACTCATGTATTATGATAGGATCAAGATCTGATGGCTGGTCCACCGACGTCGCCTGTGAATTTATCATCAGCATCTGATACCGAAACACCAGCTCCCACTGCCAATGCTGCTGCTGCTGCTGCGGATAATGATGATGACGTTAACGATGAAGATACTGGTGTGGGAGAAACGTGTTGCTGTGATTCGTGCAACGAACGTCGGTGCGTTTTCATTTTTCGCTTTCGTGCTTCTTTTGCTTCGCAGAAATACATACTTTCTACGTTGATTCTATGTCTGAGAAGGTTTTGTATTTGCCATCTCTTGGTTGCATGCTGAACTAGAACCAGACAGCGTAATCTTTGCTGTCTGTCATTTGATGACTAAAACAGACAGTACAATTTGCCGTATGTGCCAGGTATTTTTCAGAAATTTTTGACATCCTGATTGTGGTACAGATCACTTTGAAAATCTAATAGCGTGGTTTTTGATCTGTTCAAAAAGTTCATCAAAATTCATTTATAATCTGCTGAGTAATGCTGTAGTAGACAGACAAAAGCCGAAAGCATAGTCTTCCTTGGGCAGATGCAAATACAGTAAATTGCCAGAGAAGCAGTGTTGAAGTGACTGACTAGAGATTGTTTGTTGGTCTGTAGACAAATAGAGTTGCAGCAGGAACACGAGGATGCAGAACTGCGTAAGTTGTGGAATGAGCTACGTCGGGAGATGCTCGTGGTGTTCACACAAGCTGCAGTTACATCTCAAGCTGCTGGTGACTCCGCTGCTGCCTGCACGACCATCGACTCCATCCGTCAACTGATAGAAAGGTATTTATGACATCACGAGTACAGGGTGGGCCAAAACAAAACGGTCCTCTTTGAGTGTTGATAACTCAACGATGGTTAGTGGAAGAAAGACGTGTGATACGTCAAAAGTTTTAAAATGCTGTAAAGAATAAACGACAAATTTGCATAATGAAGCATTTAAGTATTCATCGTCTAATTTGCATAAATATTGGTCACTCTCGAAATTCTGCCAAATTTGACTGTAACACATGGATTTAACATGGATATTTGAGTTTTTATAACTTAGCGATGTTTATTGATGGAAAGGCACATAATATGCAAAAAGTTTCAAAATTGTGTACAGAAGAAGTGTACAACTTGCATGTCTCAGCATTTAAATATTCTTTGCCTGATTTACACAAATCTGCCCCACCCTTAAAATCATGCTGAATTGGCAGTAGCACGTGAATTTAAGTTGATTTTCATTCAGCATACAATGAAATATCAACAATCATTAACACGTACGTTGAGTTTAGATGAAATTTGACATATGCAGTTGCCCAGCTTTTGCATTCATAATCGTCATCAGTTCTTTTAGGCAGCTGATTGATCGCTGGAGTCAATGTGTTCAGGATCAGCTGAGTTCAGCATTCGATTAGCACATGTTTTAGCTGGTCAGTTACTGAAATTTTGTGGCCATGCTATCTGTTGCAATGCCCACACACTGAATAATTCACAGAATTTAAATCTGGACTTTTTGGCAGTGAGTTTTTGAGTTCAATGAACTCGGGCACATGGGAGTGCAGGCAAATGCCCAATTTCAGGGGTAATGACAATTTATGCAAATTAGGCAAAGAATATTTAAATGATTTGCTATGCAAGTTCGGCCCTTTTTGTCTACAACATTCTAAAACTTTTGACATATCACACACCTTTTTGCGGGTAACCGTTGCTAAGTTATCAACGCTCAAATAGGTCCGGTTTTTTTGGCCCACCCTGTAGTTTTACTGTGTCTTGTCAGCATGGTAAAGATGCAACGTCATCAGTATTCTAGCACAACAAGGAAGCCCAGCTGTCACTAAGGAAGATGTGCTACAGTTTATACAGTTCCTGTTGCAGTACTGACCTTCAAGGTCGTTCGAGGTCGATGATTTTCATCTCATCCGAAAGCCAGTATGCGGCTTCCTATTGGTGATCAGTAGCAACCTAGGCCCTATCTCGCACTATTTAGTCATAATACATCTCTTATGGTGAGATTGACAGACGACAATCGTGCCATAGATGCATTTTACAGCATAGTTGTAGCGTGTTAAAACTAGAAGCGATCAGAGATCTCAAACTCCCAGCAAGAATTGTGCTGCCACTTGCTGATGATACTTTACACAGCTGCTGTCTCATTATGGTAAACAACTTTGATAATGATCCATAATTTACTGATAGATCCGGATTGTCAGTGTAATCTTAACACATTTTTCTTGGGCCATGGCCAACCCCTGCGCAAAATTTTGTCAAAATCTATTCGCAATTCTTCAAGTGAGCTGACAGAATTGTCTCTGGAACAGAGCTTCCTTCATTGTTTCATTGTTTGTTTTCAGCAGAAGTAATAAATGCCAATTTTTATCAGCGTTTGCCCTTAGTGATTGCTGCCAAAAACCTTGTCATTCAGGTTTTTGGAAGAGTGTCAAGCATGTAAAAATTACTCCCAGAAGAATGTTCGGAGATCTCTTTGGACAGTAGTTTTCTCTTTGACAAACTAACTGTTTTACTTTTTTTAGACTATGTTGGGATGTTGATACGCAACTTTATTGCAAAGAAATCAACAAAATCAATAAATCTGTCTTGACTGGGCACAACACTGTTATGCTGGGTTTAGGAATTAAGTGAAGTATCACACAGTTATTTGGAGTTTAGGCATTAACTTTGTAGTCCATAGCTAAGTGTACCATTGGTCGAAGCTCACTGAGGATCTTGAAGTAGTAAACAGTAGAGCTGTCAAAATAGCGCGTTAATTAACATGCGTTAAAAAATTAATGCACATTAAAAATTAATGCCCATGCATAAATTTGTTTAATAGTTTTAAATTCTGTGGAGCAAAAGTTCCAATATTTCATTAAAATGCGGTTATTCGACAATTGAATGAATTCAAGTAGGCCTAACTAAACTGTAGTTGCTGTTCCATCACTACTGTAAATAAATATTATTTAGATGACAGGGGCCAAATTTTCTAAACTTCTTAGGAAAATTTTTGGAAAACTTCTTTTCCAAACAAAGTATGCGGATTTTTGAAACTTCTTTGGAAACTTCTTAGGAAGAATTTAGGCAAATATATAGGAAAGCACTAACCTTGTCCTACATGGAGAAAGCTCTGTAATAAAACGAAATTTGCAAAAAAGTACACAATGTTGACACTTAGCTTAGACGTCATATGTGACGTCATAGGTTATTTGCGTAACGCTGTGGTAAAATCAACAGTGAGTAAGTAAAGGAAATTGACGTTGGGTGAACTTAAAAAACGAAGTGGTGTGTAAAATGGGTTTCTTGTCGACGTGCTAAGATAAGAAGTTTTCCTAAGAAGTTTTGGTCACGTCAGGTGGTCGGTATAAGCGCATCTGATTGGTTGAACTAGTTTAGGAAGATAAGAAAAGATGTTCTTTGGAAATGCAAAGACAGCTGTCAAAAATTCGGATAAGAAAACTTCTTTGGCATTCCTAAATCATCTGACATAGGAAAATCTTTGGAAACTGTCTTAGGAAAGGTTTGAAAATTTGGCTGCAGGTTAATAGATTTATATGCTAGTGGTGTCGTCAGTTATTGTTAAAAAACGTGTTTCTATTTGTTTTCTGACTTTCTATATTCTACAGGCTGGGCCCCCGAACGTTGTGGGGCCTGGAGTAACTCCCCCCTACTCTCCCTGTCTACTAGCCTGGGTGCGTTAATAACACGTTAATTAATATGTTAAAAAAAATTAACGCAGTGTGTTAATTCATTTAAAAAATTTATCACGTTGACAGCTCTAGTAAACAGTGATGTGTTTTGTGCTGGTGACAGATTCTGTGCATACGACCCGCACGGTTTGTATCAGAGAATCGACTGTTTGGCACGTGAATACATTGTGAAGCGCAAGTCATGTCTGACTCAGCTCTATTTGCCGCCACCGCCTTACGATGTCGGTAACGGTGAGACTGGTCAGACGACAGTGACATCTGTAGATAAGATTGTCACGGCTTTATTGCAAGAGCACGACAGGCTGAAACACATTCTTGATATCATCACTCCTGCACTGCTGCCACTGGTTAGGCACTATTTTACTACGGTGTAAATAGATAGTATCGATATCTTTGATAGAGATTTTGTAATTAGTACTCACAGCTATCCACATTATTCTTTGTCAGGCATTTAGCGCTGTATCTGGGCGACTATTCATCTCTAATAGGAGGAATCTGGTGTTTGATGTTCGTCAAATGTCAGATAGATTTAGTGACATTGACAAAGAGTGGGCATATGTTGGGAATAAACTAACAGTCTTGTCAACTCAACACTTGGACAAAATTTCTTACGTGTGCCAGAGTAATGAAAATCAGTCATAGTGTGTCTGAAGTTATTGGTGAATATGTTAATTCTTGTATCCAGCAAGCATAAGGTGTCGGTTTATCTTACAGTATTATAAAAGCAGACTAGTAAGTAAGTAAGTAAGTAAATTTAATTTATAAAGCGCACAATGTCAGCAAGAAACTCACTGAATCTGAGGCGCAGAGGTAAGGAGTGAGGCGGGCCACTAAACATGGTTAGACTAGGCTAGCAGACTAGTTGTGGAGCAATGCAGCAATAGGTTATATTATGCTATAACTTTGAATCTCGTTGTCACAAAGGGTTGGGGAAAATGTCAGAGAAATTCACAGTGCCTGAAGAGGTAACAAGTTCAAAGCATGTGCTTTTATGTTCTCAGCTTATTCTGACAGAAGTACAAACAGCATAATTGCCATGCTCATTGATTCAACTAGTGATTGGATGGATTGTAATAGTGACACTGGCATTGACTGGTGCTATTTGCATTTCGTCTTGGTAGTATGTGGCTTGCACTTTGCAGGAAGAGATGCATTTGAAGCAGTTTCATCTGACCGTCGAGTTACACCTGCTGCAGCTGTTTCGCAGTATCGTCTACATTGATCTGCAGAAACATGTTCCAAACATCGAAAAACAATTACTGTATGATTTGTCAGTCACTACTGTAGCTCTATATTGTCTTTGAACATTTTGATTTAGTTCGGGAATTTTTTTCTGGAGAATTTGGGTAGTGTTTGATGTGTGCTTTGTCTAAAGTCAGTTTATCTCTTAGCTTTGATTACCAGCTGCTCAAATGATACTTAGTTGGCCAAAACTCTGTGATTTAGAAATACTATTAGCTTACAGATATGCAAGTCTAAGTTCAGTGACTGGCAAAATGCATTTTTATGCATTGATGGGTTTCTGATTCTACTGGGTGTTCCAGAAAAAAATGTTACTGAAAAAAAGTTTACTGACCATAATTTTGCAACTTGCGGGTTGTGAAACAAAGAATATTTTATTGCCGTATTCAGACACTGGCTTTCGCTCTGTAAGCAATTTCTTTCTGTCTGAACATTTTGCTGAAAACCGCATGACTGTGTGGTGTACAATTGCGAAATTATGGTGCTGTAAACTTTGTGCCACTTTTTCTGGAACACCCTATACTATTCTTATTGCGATAAATACTTATCACATTTGGACGTTTGTGTTGGGATTATGTTTGTAGTAGCACAGTGGCAGCACTGGAGTCGGAAAACAATGCTGTCACTAGTGATCAGCTGAGACAACTGCTGAAGCGTTACCTGGCGTTTGATGCACAGATGCTACAGATTGCCATTCAATGGAGGGACTGCTATCAGCTGATTGAGCAGTACAATGATGAACAGGTTAGACTGGTTTAGTTTTATTGCATGAATACATTTCTAGCTGTAGTTTACGTTTAGCATAGCTTTGTTTGGCAGTTGGTTGTTTGGTGAGAATAGTGTTTCAAAGCTGTGGCTGTAATATTTTCACCATTTACAAACATACCAGTTTATATTCAACGTGGCAGGATGTAAAAATTGCAGTGTCGTTATATCTGCAACAAATGTGTGAGGGGTGTTAACAAAACTCAACTTGAGAAAAATTCTCGATCTTGAGAGTTATAGTTCTCGCTCGTTGAGAACTCTGAGAGTCTGTGTAGGATATGCAAAAGTTGAGATGCATATCCATTATTGAAGAATATATGTACAGGGTGGGCCAAAAAAACTGGATCTGTTTGAGCATTGATAACTCAGCGTTGGTTAGTGATAGAAAGACGTGTGATATGTCATAAGTTTCAGAATACTGTAAAGAATAAAAGACAGATTTGCATAGTGAAGCATTTAAATATTTTTTACCTAATTTGCATAAATCTTCATTAGCTCTGAAGTTAGGCATTTGCCTGCACTCCAGTGTGCCCGAGTTCATTGAACTCAAAAACTCACTGCCAAAAAGTCCAGATTTAAATTCTGTGAATATTCAGTGTGGGGGCATTGCAACAGATAGCATGGTCACAAAATTTCAGTAACTGACTAGTTAAAACGTGCGCTAATCGAATGCTGCGCTCAGCTGATCCTGAACACATTGATTCCAGCGATCAGTCAGCTGCCTAAAAAACTGATGACTGTTATGAATGCAAAAGCTGGGCAACTACCTATGTCGAATTTCATCTAAACTTAATGTATATGTTAATGATTGTTGATATTTTACTGTATGCTGATTGCTGAATGAAAATCAACTTAAAATTCATGCGTTACTGCCAATTTAGCATGATTTTAGGGGTGGGGCAGATTTGTGTAAATCAGGCAAAGAATATCTAAATGCTGAGACATGCAAGTTGTACACTTCTTTTGTACACAACTTCGAAATTTTTTGCATATTACGCACTTTTCCGTCAATAAACATTGCTAAGTTATAGAAGCTCAAATATCCATGTTAAATCCATATGTTACAGTGAAGTTTGGCAGAATTTCGGGGGTGACGAATATTTATGCAATTTATGCAAATTATGCAAAGAATATATAAATGCTTCACTATGCAAGTATGTTGTTTATTCTTTACAGCATTCTGAAACTTTTGACATATAACATGCTTTTTTATAACATGCTTTTTTACGGGTAACATCGCTGAGTTATCAACACTCAAACAGGTCTGGTTTTTTGGCCCACTCTGTATATTGGTATATACACCGTAGTCCGTAAAAAACGTGCCACTTTTATTTTTAGAATAGCTTCACGAAACATCAGTCGATTTTAATAATTTTTGGCACGTGACATCGTGAAAGAACTTGACGCAAATGAGTATAGTTTCGGCCACCTCATTTTGATAATGTTGCTACACTACCTTGTGAAATACATAAGTCGTAGTTTGGCCATTTACAACAATGAATTTGTATTGGATAGTGCACACATTGGCTCAAAAATGATTAACTGAAAAACGACAAACACGATTGGCAACTATTGTATCTCAAAAAGTCACACGTGTCATATCACATCTTCTTTATTACAGCATATACTCAAAATATTCTCCGCCAGAGTGAATGCAAGTGGCAAACGTTGACACCACTTGCAAACAGCAGGCTCAACCACTTGCAACAACCTGATTTTGCACACCAAAAATTGTTAAAATTGGCCAGTGCTGCATGGAGCTATTCAAGAAATAAAAGTGGCACGTTTTTTATGAACTGCGGTGTAGATGGTAAAAAGTTTTTAATAAGCTGTATCTACTGTCAGGGTTCGTCATATTATGGCTTCAATGCCAGGAAAGTGGTTGTTGGATTGTATCATATGTCTCGGGCGCCTCTGGTGTTGAGCATTTTCGTCGTTATTTGCTGCAGTGCATGTAAGCTGGTAGTTTGTATGTAAAACGTTGTGTGAGTAGACGGCGTTGAACTTCCGTCAGAAGATGCTGCGTGAGGATTGGGAATTTTTCCGTTCACAGCGACGTTTGCTGGAGCAGCAGCTGTCTGAACAGAAAGCATCAAGCCACGAGTATGTACAGTGCAGACGTTGTGGCTTGGCATAGCCAGGGTTCCCATGCCTCCTGGAAAGTCCTGGAAAGTTCTGGATTTTTTCTTGAAAATTTCACGACCTGGAAAGTCCCGGAAAAATATCTTTGAAAGTCATGCATTTTTCATAGGCTCAAATGGAAAACAAGCACCCAGTTTGTGTTGTCTGTTGTTTACTTAAATACTGCATACAGCGGTTCAAAATTTTTTTCTGCTTGCTTCGCTCGCTTAAATACTTTTTTCGTTACATTTACATATTCGTGGGCTATGAAAAGGTCCTGGAAAAGTCCTGGATTTTTTTTGGTGAGTAAAAGAGTGTGAACCCAGCATAGAGTACTGTGACTTAGGTGCGCTTAGGTGCTGTATGCTTTGCCTGGTTACTAACTACTTGGGTGGCCGACCATCTCTCTGCACACTGGTAAACTATCTTAGAACTTTCTCGAGAATTTTATTTCTCGAATGTCGATGCAAGAATTTGAATTTTTGGGACTCAGTCAACTCAACAGGGTAGGCAGATGGAGCACCGGCCTGTATGATCGGGGTTAAGGTCTGTTAGCAGGTAACATTAGGGTTCTTCGGTTTTCTTGCACATTATTTACTTTTTTACCTTTATTGGCTGCATTTTGAGCCCATCAGTATTCGATGCATCAGCTTTGAAAAGCTGTTCAGCAAGATATGATGGCACCGTGTTACTGGCTGTTAAGTTGTGCATGTACACTGTGTCTCTGTAGCTCTGCATACTCGTGTTATATAAAATGTGATCATTACCATTACTTTGCTTAGCTGTCCACATACTTTACTTGCTGTGCAGTCTAATATATGATGCATTATTGATGTGCATCGAAATTATTTGCAGTAGTTTTATTGCTTCATATATTCATCATAAAGTGTCACTGTACCTTACATCACGATAAAAAATTTGCAGAAATATAATTTTAAAAAGGTACGGAATTAGTAATGGACATTATAAGTTTCTGATTACTGCTCTTTGAAAGGTGATCAACTGACGTCACAAAATGTGTCGCTATTGGCATTAAACGAGCGAAATGAGATAATGTTGAATGTGTTGCCTGTGGCATCGTCTTGAGACGATGGCGTTTAAGTGTTATATTTGCTTGAAATAACAAAATGTTTTAGTATGTCTAATGTGTTAGGTTGGATGAAGCGAGTACAGAGGCAGCGATGTGGCAGTTGCTTCACGCCGGTAAAGCCGAGCTGTCGTCATCTCATTGCAGAAACTACGCTCAGCAGAGGTATGGCTTGCTGTGCACTTTTAAATCTTATGCTGCTGAGAATTTAATTTGCAGATTGTAGTTAATGGTTAATAGTTAATAGTTAGGATCTGAAATCCAGCGACCTCAATATGGACGACACAGTTGACTTGGCTCAGAACCGTCCACTCTGGAGATTGATGTCTACGTTTGGCGCTACGCACTCTTAGTGGTGCTTGCCAGAAATATGATGAATGATGAGTTAATGGTGGAGTGAATATATGCATCTTTTGTTTGTTGATCTGTTGAAATGAAATTGGTAGCAGGCTAGCAGCATGCTTATTGTTTGTTGCAAATGTAGCAAGTAGCATTCACTGACACGTCGGTATACTTTTGGTCATTTCACATTTTTAACTAGCTGCATTCTCAACTAATAGGTCATCTGCAGCTGGATCTGGTTGCCTGATAATGAGTTTATTACAATGAATAGCCTGGCCTTTGTTACCTTTCACTGTTCTTTGATAAATAGCATTGTTTTATTGCATGAAGAACAGACCAGCTACTGGTTGAAATATCACCGAGCATTTTCCCAGAAATAGGTTACTGTTGTAGGTAGGATGGATGGATGTTAGACATTGTTTTCAATGTCATTTTTGTTTCTGTAGGCATGCAATGGTGCAATTTTTGTTCAGTATTTTAATTATTTCTTAGTTTGGCTGTTGGCCGCAGCACAGATATGTTTCCATTTATTCATTTGTTTATTATCCCCGATCCTACAATAGACAGCATTGTGAGATTGATGACTGTCTAGAGTATAACAGGGAAGATTTATGAGAACTGCCATCACTGTTACATATGCACAGTTATAATGGCGAGTTTTTACAATTTTAGGTTTAGGTCGTTTTGTGTTTTTTGTTTCATATTAGGTTCTTCTGTAAGGGTTAAACTTTTGATTCCATTATTATGTGTATTGTGCAATTGTTTGGAAAGGCCGTCCCTAGTGATTGCAATTCCAGAATTGAATTCTCAATCTCGGGATCCGGGATTGAGAAATTTGTAATCCCGGGATCCAGGGATCCTGTTTTGGGATTAGGCTTACAGAATGGTCGCTGTTTTGGTAATCATAGTAGACTTATTTTATGCATGAGGATGTAGTAGGTCGACCATACGGAAAATATTGCAAGTTTAGGGAGTGTCTATGACTGTAAAAACACAAGTTACAGTGCACAGAAAGAGTAAGATTCTAACACACATCACATATTTTATTTACTAGAGGGCTAGAACTCTTATTTGTGTCATTTAACACTCAAAAAATACAATTTTAATGATTTTTTGTAATCCCAAAATTTCAGGATTGGGACGCCGGCAAGAAAATGGCTGGGATTCGGGATCCCGGGATTGCAAACACTAGCCGTCCGCGAAATGACCTATACTGTGTCCGGTGGGAGGATAAACCCTCCACACTCACTCACTCATTCGTTCTTTCACCTTATTTGTTTATTGTTGTTTATTTCTTCATGCATTTTGTTACAAATAGCTTGGCAGATGATGCGACAAGTGGATGACCAAAGCGATAAGTGGATGTTGGTCGTCCTTTTCAGTATCAACCTCGTCTTTGTACAGTTGCCGAAGCTGGTTGCTGACACACGCAGCGAAAGACTGCACGTCGACTGGTTCTGTTGTGCATTTGCAGTCGATGTTCATGTGACGAGTGTAACATTGTTCGTCTCGTCGCATCTGGCATCGTCAGTCCGGAGCTGACGGACCAACTCAGTCATGATGGCGCGACGTTGTCAGTGACACCGACACCTTCGTACTGCTTCGCCGACATGCTTCCTCAGATGCTGACAGTGGGAGCCGGCGACGCTCATCAGTTGCCTGTCATTTTTGGCCCCATTGCCGAGTATGGATGTTTTTATCAGAATTGTTGTTTTAGACTTTCATTTTAGTAGAAACTGTAATTGAGCTTGTTGCCTGGATTATTTGAATCATATATCGTTTATAAAATACATGCAATGCATATTCACTGACTGGCACTTTTTCAAGTTTTTTTCACACATCGAGATGAGTCGGAGAACCTGCCATTAGAAGAGCTGAAATTGCAACTGTTTCAGTGTCATTTAGCTTGTCCTTTGTTGGTGATTTTTTAAACTCTGAAATCACTTCCTGATACCACTATAAAAATATGACTGTTGTTACTATTTTTTAAATTGTACCGCTGGTAGTAATGATCCTGGATGCTAAAGAAGTAAGCGAAAACTGTTAAAATTAGAGCTGTCAAGGCGTTAATTTTTTTAATGCATTAATTAACGCGTAAATTAACGCACCCAGTCCCATCGAGAGGGAGAGTAGGGGGATAAGTTATCACAGGCCTCGCGACGTTTGAGGGGCCCTGCCTGTCTAATATAG
>Ga0056128_1003266_pt1 | contig 19814 bp, 11 predicted proteins | sample WorMetLIZISLAND2_FD_71113 | JGI IMG/M metagenome (GOLD analysis project Ga0056128, IMG submission 71113) | Marine gutless worms symbiont microbial communities from Max Planck institute for Marine Microbiology, Germany - Olavius geniculatus... ... | reverse complement strand
ATGCTCGTTTAAATTTTTTCAGTAATCGTGTTATAGCAGTTTGGAACTCTCTGCCTGAAACTGTTGTGACAGCCCCAACAATAGACATTTTTAAATCTTTGCTTATGAAGCTTGAACTGCTTATAGTTTGATTGTAATAGGTATTAGTTTTATTTGTATTTGTTCTATGTATTGCCTATTTTTCTTATTTTTTTTCAGGGCACATATTAGAGGCTTGCCCTTTGTGTCCTTTATCAGACCACATGCACTGTGTTATTGATTTTATGTTTGTAACTTCGTCTGGCATGAATTAAATGATTGATTGATTGACATTAGCCACTACTCACTATAAAAAGGTCTGAGTCAATCTCCAACACGCATATAAAATATTTCCAACTTTTATCTTAACCTCAATTTCAACCTGAACCCACTCACCTTCTGCACATGCAGCTTTTTAACTAATTTGTTAAACGTTTAACGCGTGTTAATTTCAGCTTGTTATGTCGTGTTCATTGTCGTCCCGGGTCCTTATCGTCATGTCGTCGTTGTACCGTTACCGTCCTGTCCCAAGGCCGGGCGGCCGGCTTTGTTCCGCCGGTATCCCGACGATGCCTACATTTTTTTCAATTCCGGAGTGTTACGTTCTATGTAGGCCTACAACGAGTAGACATGGAAGAATTTTTCAATGCGTCCTAAGTGCCTTATCAATTTCCAAGTCCAACTTAACAAAATTACGTCCAGACTTTTTATTTAGCTTTACAAAAAAATATCTTAATGCAATATATCATCCCAAATCAGCAGTATTTCTTGCTAGGGTTAAAACTACCACGAAAATCATTAGACCAACCACGATTTAATTATGATTTACTTTTCTGTTTTTTCAGCAGCGCATACCCACTCCCTCACCCAGGCCGGTCGAGATTGAGGAAAGGGTAAGGAGATAAGTTACCCCAGGCCGCGCGACGTTTGGGGGCCCCGCCGTCGCTGAAAAATAAAAAATACACCAAGATGCGCCATTTAAAAATATCCAAAAAAATTCTTGAGAGCCCCGCAAGAATGTTTTCCCGACCCCGCCCTGCCTCTCGACGGGCCTGTACTCAACACTGTACATAAATCGTCAACCGGAGCTTTAAAGGCCGCGTAATGGGGACAGAAAACGTCACACAATCATTCCGTCATGGTCCACGTGCAGGCGGGCGATTAGCGTAACGTAGCGCTATGAACTGACGTCACTAAACGCAACGGTCCCCTGGGAGTGCAGCTGCTGCTGCTGGCAAAGATTTACGGGTTCAACCGAGCGATGGCTCTATAAAATACATCAGCATTTATGGCCGCTCCACCTCCATTAGTTTCGATTCGTTGGAAATTTTTTGTACAACATGTTACAGTGATTTTCAAGACCAAGTTCAAAACAAAATTTTATTTATTTTTTGTCCTCGAGGAGCCTCTTGTAAACGCAGATCGAGGACTGCATCACCAGGGCTAAAAACCTAGGTTTTTAACTTTTAGATCTTTAAAGTTTTTTATAGGTTTGTAAAATTTTTTAAAGGTTTTATTTCGTTTATTGTCCAAATAACACCGTGCACAAAATTACCACCGAGAAAAAATATTATACACTCTGACCGTCACATAATCAAATTGTTTTCAATAAATTATAACAAGATGAAGTAATCAAGCATTAAACTTAAAATATTAAATAAAACAATATGATATGTAATAATTTCTACAACACACCAAAAATTGTTTTAAAAAAACAAAAATTAGAATTTTGAGGTTTTAAAGATATTTTTTTAAAAACTTTAACACCTAGGTTTTTCGGACAAAAGCATAAGACAAATCTGCAACAACTTGTATGACAAAAAACACCGTCAAGCTTTGCTCAAAACTAAGTACTGTCCGCGGATAGCCGCAGCATCATGCACACCATAAAACACAAAAACCCATGTGACTTTTAGCTTTAATTTGGGTTCTTTAAATTCAACAGCACCTAGAGGTTGTCAAGGTAGGCCCATACAATGTTCCTGCACAATTTCATCAAGTATCTGAGTGCAGCCGTTCATGAGTTATCGTGTTTACGGACAAAAAACCTAACTGAAAAAAACTGTTCTCGCTATATTGCAAACAGTAGCAAATTTAAAGCATCCCAACATATCAGTATGTTTTATACAGCTAAATAAAGCAAAAATAATGGAGTTTGAGTATCCATACATGAGTAGGCTCGGCCATATCCACGGCATCCGTATGTTCGTAGAGTCTATCGTTCACTGCAGTAAAATCGATCGTCGTCGAAGAACTGAACTCCCGTCCCAGCATGCACCGCTCTTGAACTCCGCATTCCGATTGATTGACAGACAGCAGCTATCCCGGCATCCTCCTGTTCTTTTGATGTGCGCGCGTGCTGTCTAGTCGTCGCCGGTCGATGGTCCGTGCAAATCGTCGTGGACCACACAAGCCAGTGGGCTATTGATGGCTCTCTTATCTTTGTACGTATGGCGTGCATTACGTTTGTCTTGTCGTGCGTAATACACGCAATACGGAAGTCGTGGACGGAAACGAAGCATTTACCGGGCAGTCAGCAATCCGGGTTCAATCCAGAACACAGAATGAGTTACGGGCGGGGGCATGTAATGCAACTTTCGTTTGATCCTCTGATCGATTAACTTCTGCAACCGATTGATGCGAACAACCAAGGCCCAAGGAATAGAGGCATTGTGTGGCTACGAGTGTCAGTGATTGCAACGTAATAAGTAATTTGGTAAGAAGCGAAATCGCTGATTCGTGCTGCCACCTGGTGAATCATTTTTTCGTAAGTCTGAAACAATTGCATGTTTTCACTGGGGAGTTGACTCCCAGAAATCTACCCTTCCCACTAGAAGTCATAGAACCCTATCTTGACACAGTCTGTCATTGGGCGTCAAAAGTATACCTGCTAAATGTCATTTAAACCTGTCAAACGATTTAAGCAGTGTGTACGAATTTGACGGACGACAGACAGACAAACAGACAGACAGATCGCGCTACAAAGAAATGTGTAAGAGTAGGCGGAATCGTTTGCGCTGCAAAAAGCGATTTCGTGTAATAACAATTAAAATCAGCTGATTTAATTCTAAAGATTAAAAAATTCAAGATCAAGGCCAAATGCGTTATTGCAGCAGACGGAGGCTTTGCAACCATATCGACGATTGGCTTACTTTACACTGACTGGAATTGCAATCAAAACAGCTGCTGCTGTCCAAAAATATTCGTAGCTATCTTGTAAGTTTTTATTGGGCCGACCGCTATACTGCAAGCTTAAAAGTCGGCCTTTTTTCGCTGTTGTCGTCTGTCTGTCTGTCATGGATGTATTGTCGCTAAAAGGTGCGAGATAGGGCCTAAGTTGCTATTGATCACTAATAGGAAGTCGCACAATGGCTCTCAAATTACCTGCAAATCACTGACTTGTAGGCCTACGGTCGGCTCCACCCAAGCGATTGCTGGGATTCTTGTTTTAATTGCTATATGTTAATGTTATAGTGCTCTGTCAATCTAGGTTTACTCAAAGCACGAATCGATCGCGTTATATTAAGCTGGCGATCAGTGTCATGCTAAAAGCTTCTTTATTGAATTTTCGCGCGCAGGAGCAAAGAGTATGTGGGACTGAGAAGAAAACGTGAAGCGGAGAGTAACGAACAATTGCGAGAAAAGCGAAAGGCTCTGCAAAAAATACGGTGAATGCATATAAGTCTTACCGGTACAATTAGTGCGTACTATGCCATTATCCGTCGGTTTTTGCTGCATTTTATTTTCTAGCTAAGTTCGCCGACTCTAGATATCACAAAATGTATTCCTCTCATAGGAATGGTTTTGCAGTCGGCCACGCGGGTGGTTCTATTCAAAATGCGTCGTCAATAACCGCGAATTTCTCAGCGGTACAGTTTCTTAACTGACAGGCTTATTTAGCTGTTGTGGGTATTTTGAACTCACAACTGCTGTTTGTTATTTTGTTTTTGCCGGTCTATGTAGCTAATAATTGGCGAACTAAGTTGACCCAAAGCACATTCGATGTTGATATAAACAGCGGCATCACATATTAGCCGACCGCACTTACGTAACAGTCGACATATGGTATAAGTTGTCGTCTGTCTGTCTGTCCGTCTGTTTGTTCGACGTGTCCATCTGTTACAGATGTATTGTGGCTAAACGGTAAGTCGTAAGAGGTCGACGACGGTGCCATAGGATGGGGCGCTTTCGACTTCTTATAAGCTGTCAGTAGTAACCATATCTCCATCTTTAGCGGTTTGACCGCAATTTTCAATAGAACGTGTCAAGCTAAAATATCCGTATCCCGGAAACGGTGAGAGATAGGGCCAAGGTTGTTATTGATCACTAATAGGAAATGGCATATGCCCTTTCAGATGAGATAAAAATTATCTACCTTGGATAACCTTGAAGGTCAGTACTGCGTCAGAAACTGTATAGGCTGTAGCGTGTCTTCCCTAGCGACCGCTGGGTTTTTTTGTTCATGGACTTGTTTTACACCTTGTCACTGATTTACCATATGGGACCACCTATTCGTTGTTGACCTGTCCGCATCATGTTGTACAACAAAACGGCATCAAATCGAAGTACGTGGAGTCTGGTCTGAAGAGGTCATCTTCAGCGTTACAGCGACCTGACTACGTAAACGAGAGTCTATTAATGCACGTGCTAGTTTGTTTTATTCACAGTTCGCATCATCTTAAAGGCGCGTACAGAGCGACGTAACCGAATTGAACTGAACTGAACGGAGCTGAACTGACGGTACCGGTCCGCGCATTCCGAAGGTCCACTATTCCGAAGATCCGTTATTCAGAAATTCCATTATGCAGATACGCCCTACAGTGCTAGAGTAAGGTTTAGGGTTTAGGATTAGGGATATGATTAGGGTTAAGGTTGTGGTTAGGGTTAGTGGGAATAATGGACTTTCGGAATAGTGGACCTTTGAACTAGAGGACTTTTTTGAATAGTGTGCCCAAATCGAACTGACACGGTCTAGTTTTTGACGAACTGCTTCCTTGCACATTGGTCAAAAGTTTGTCAAACCTAAACCGTGTCTGTTCAGTTTAGTTACGTCGCTCTGTAGGCGTTTTTACACTGTAGCAACAGCAGCAGCAGCAGCAGTAGCGGCGTGTGGTCAACTCAATAGGCCTACAATACAGCTGTTGACCACGAGCTGCTACTGCTATGTTCAAGAGATTCGCTGATCGACTTAGCCATTCCCCTCGTTCCCGCCCCTCGTTCTTTTTTTCCTCTTTTCTTTTCATTCATTTATTGTCGTCCAATGCAGCCAACAACCCACCCACCGTCGCTTTCTATGAGCATACACGCCGCCAACTGCTACAATGTTAGGCCAGCTAGACAATTCGTGATAGTCGAATAAAACCGTAATTCAATCAGAATCGGTCCCGTCTGCATTTTGTCCGGACCATGTCGCAGACATTTTCTTCGTCGAAAGATATCGATGCAAGTTCTAGTTCTCTGTTGCTATACCTAAAGCCACTGGTTAGCAATACTAGGTTTAAAATTTGGCCAATTTTACACAGAATCGACAAATGCAGTCAATTGAGCAGTGGTATAGTCGTCGTCTATCACGTTGCTTTTGTACACAAAAAGTAGGTCTCTGGTCTGCACTATTTTTTCAGACTCTGTGCTTGTTTTTTTAGCTCAGTGAAAAGGTTTACATTGACTAATATAACAGCGTAAATTTAATCCCATGCCTTTTTACTCTAAACTTGTGCGAGTGTTAGTATTAAACAAAGCGCTTTAATTCGCGTTTTTGTCTAAACTTTTAAAGCAGTCACTGTATGCCTATTTTATTTTCTTACATTCTAGACTTCGGAACAGGGGCCGCTTTTCCTTTTATACTGACCTTCGACAAATTACCTTTCGTCTTTTAACTTTTATTACACGCGAAAGCAGCTGCTGCTTTCAGCGCGTCTTAGCCATCGCAATTCTGTCTGTCTGTCCGTCCGTCACACCGGTGGATCAGTCAAAAACGGTGCAAGCTAGGATCATCAAATCTTCACCGTCGGCTGCCTGGAAGACTGTAGTTTCAGGAACCGTAAAGCTTTTCCATGCATTCGAAGGGGGGGGTCACCCCGAACGAGGGCGCTAAATGAGAGGTGGGTGCTCAAAATTTGCGATTTTTGGCCAATAAGTCGCTGTATCTCAGTAACGATGCGAGATAGGGCCTAGGTTACTATTAATTACTAATAAGAAGTCGTACACTGGCTCCAGATTGGCGCCGAATTCAATAAACTTAAATGACCTTAAACGCCAAAATAGAGGGTTTTTATGGATTTTTTTGACGATTTCGGGCTGCGACACAAGTCTATATCACTCACGCTACTATCGTTATGCAATCCAGATAGAAGATTTGGTATTCCTATATTAACTTAGCGTGAACACCCCAATTTTCAGCTAAACTACTAAACCGGAATTGTTGTAGGCTTTCGCGCGTCTTGTGAGCATTGGCTCAAATTTCTTGTCTATCTTTGTGTACGATTGAAAGTTTAATCAATGATATCGAGCTTTGTTCCGACAAATCGTTTGATAACGAAATAAGGACAAAATACGACTATGCTATGGTGGTTCTTTGGGTTTATTCACATCTGTAGTCTTCCGTAATATAGCCCCGGCGTGCTTCAGTGTGCTATCACCAGTAATAACACCGTGGCAGATGACATTCGGACAAATTATACGGTACTCACTCGGATCTGGTAATTCGAAATCGCGGCAGAACATTCCCGGGTATTATTCGCTCGGCGCCATAGTCTATGCCTATCACTGGCTGTCGGTGCCGGTGTCCCATTATAGGATCGCCCCGAGAAAAGTTTTCCCCGACCTACAATTTACTGGCAAAAATCTTCTCCGTCCGGCGGCCGCCCAGGCGGGACGATATTTTACCGGTAAATTGTCGGCCGGGGGAGACTTTTTTGGGGGCGATCCTATAATGGGGAGACTTATTCCGTGACTATCTCTCCTCGGACGGATTTTTAATGGGGAGACATTTTAATGTGACACCGGCGGAGTGGATAAATCGTCTGCGTGATTGCGACAGAACGCGCCATCAGTCGTCGACTCGACGTCATCGCAAAAACGACCACCTACTCGCCCCGGCTGCAGTAGGCAATTGAACCACAGCCGTAATAGCTATATGATGCTTGGTCAAAATCCCCCATGACGAAATCACCCCATTGATAAAAAATAAAATGGGTAACGGTGGTGTATAGCTTCTCATGGAAAGCCCGTCACAGAGCTACGGAGCGTCACCTGCGATATGGGATCGCACAGTGTTAAAGCCTACGCAGTACGCAGCTGCCACCCGACATAGGTAATCGCGCCCTGCCTTAACCCCAGCCATATAAGCCAGTCTTAATTTGCCTGCCCCAGAAGGACGGAAGGCTGAGTTGGCCTTGGGTCGGTTATATCTTGATAGTTTATATCTGTCCGCAGTCAACCATTTAAGAACTAACTACTTGATAACGACCAGACCGGCGTTCAAACCTACGACCTTTCGATAATAAGTCCGACACCTAACCGTTCCGCCACAAAGCGGAAATATAGGAAAGGAGGTTTTGTCACGGGAGTATTGATGTAGGGGGGATTTATTGTCTGTGTTCGCCCCGTATGATCTGTGTAGTTATGTTAAACGTCGGCAGTTCGTGACGTCATGAATAGCGTCGTCATCAGCAGCAGCAAACAGCCTTTAAACAACGGCACATTTTCTTGTCATTTTACAACAGCCCAGACTGTTTCATTGATAGCAGATCTACTACAGTGAACTTTATCATCTGCGGTTCTATGCTTAAATGTTGAGTCCGAACTGAGCATATACTATACAGTATAGGCTTTGTATGTTTTAAACCTAATATTCAGCAGCTTAGATTTTTTTGTATACACAATAGAACCAATTTATGTAATTTATTAGGTTTATTTGATTCTAACAGTTTTATGATGTAAACCTATGTTTGTGCTTGAAACTAGCGCACGTCAATATTGTAGCATTAATAGGCATACGGTGACCATTTTGTTGCATTTCTGGCTGTACATTGTATGAATGCAATACATTTCTCAATTTTAATTAAGATTGTTCTAATTGATTGCTTTTACATTCGTTCGGTGGATTCTATTTTATTCATCACTGAAATATAAGACTTTCTGCACATAACCATTCAATGCTTTGACACCGCTGGTCGAGAATTGGGCGACAAGACAGGCCGTGGCCGTAGCCTGTAAAAAATTTGCTCCAGCAACGATTAGCATAAATAGACCATTGTTTGGGGTTTTCCTGATCCATATACAAAATCAAATCACGGACCCGCGCGAAGATTTTCCGAGGTAAAGGCCAAATTTCGCGGTTATTACACAGTGTGCTTCACACTTTGGGCTTAACGCGCCAGCAAACCTGCAGTAGCCTATTGAGTCATAGCACTGACGTCGTGACCAGAAGAGGGTAATGGGCCCATGGGGTGTTTACACGATCCAGCAAACGTCCAGCAAACTTCTAGTAAATCTATTCAAAATACATGTGCTAATGCTGGACGTTTGCTGGATCGTGTTAACACCCTACAAGCAATCCCCCTCTCCAAAATAGTCGGAAATTTTCCGCTAGGAATAAAAATTTGGGTTGAAAATTCATTTTCGGTAAATTTAAGAGCAAAATTGAACTTCTGAGCACCCGCAGTCTCCTCTGAAAAAAATTTCAGTTTTCTGTCAAAAAATTTGCATTTTCTGCCCCCCCAACTTTTCTTAAGCCATGCGTTCAGGAATGTCGCTGAGTCCGCGCGTCAGAGTTGCAGCCATTGTTCAGTTGTTGAAAGCGCTTCCGCATTCCGTAGTCAGTCGACGTGCGCGACCGTGACTGACTTGGGTCGATAGTTGGCCCACACCCGCTGGCAACACCAGTTGCTGTTGCCGAAAGTCAGGCCGCGTATTTCACGCCGAGGCGAGCCGATTGCGTGCAGTGACGGCCGCACGACCGGTCGCCTCAAAGGTATTTAGACGATTCGTGCACTGTCTCCATCCTGTGCCGCCGCTTGGTGCGAAATCGTAACTTTTAACTCGCCGATATAGGTACACAATAATAACACTAAGAAAAAAAGCATCACCAACACAGCAAAAAATAAAAAAGAAAAATACATAATTATAAGCCTAATCCAGTCACTGTCATGGAGCAGAGACTATGTATTTTATGTATGCATTTTTCTTTCTGCGTGATGCTGTGTTGTTTTGCGTTGTTTATTGTCTACCGATATCGGTGAATTACCACCATAATCCATTGTGCATGATGGTGACACAACATAAAATTATCGTGAAAAAACTTAACAATACTGTTTCAAACTGAAACAATGCATTAATTTGCAAAAAAGCACATACAGAAAATGCATAGCCGATTGTCTGCAGAACTAGTTAAAGGCGCGTACAGAACGATGTAACTGAACTGAACTGAGGAACTAACACGGTTTAGTTATTGACGAACTCGACCAATGGGCAAGCAGTAATGCATTACGGTAGCCACCGTTAACGGTGTCGGTGACTAAGTGACGACGAGCACGTACGCGTCGACCAATTGGTCAGTTCGTCAAAAACTAAACCGTGTCAGAATTCAGTTTGGTTCAGTTACGTCGGTCTGCACGCACATTAATAGTTGACTTTGCAGTTTATCTGTTGGTTGCAAGAATTAAGCAACAAGACAGCACTCGTGGCATTCAGTCTAGGTCCTGCAGTCCCCGCTCTGCTGTGCGCGAATCGTCCCGTAATCGCCTCGACGAACGCTTAGCATGGCAGCGGCGGTGCATTATTTAGACGCACGCGCACGCGCACGCGCATTGCAAGCACTTCGCGCGCTGCACGCAAGCATGCACGCTCAATCACTTGATGCCGCTTCGCTCCACCTCCCCCCCACGCCGTTAATTACAACAAATAATTTCTCATCAATTATCGACGAGCTGGCCTACCCGCGACCCTACGTAGCCTACAGGCGCCCGTAGGATCCGCAGTGCAGTGCGGCCAGGGCGTCAAATCCAATATCGCAACAGAAGGTGAAGGGATGAATCGAATTTTGTAAGACAACAGTCGCCCGGTGGGTGGTCTCTGGTCTTCGTCATCGGCGGTGTCAGCAACGATCAGTCATTGTTCGGTGCGATCGAACGTCCCAAAGGTCTCGTCCTGTGATCCTGTTATGCAGTCTGCATAAACCTTCAGCTTGCACCGACACGACTGCAGCCTATAATTAATTTACGAAATCAAAACTCTGTCCAATCGGCGATCAAAACATGTTGAAGGCGAACAAAAAATTAATAACATTGCTTTTAAAAATATTGCTGGCTGGCCAAAATCGCTTACTTTGAGTGAGAGTATTAAACACGATAAGATACGATATTGAATTTGCACTTGAAATCATCACGAATCAAGAAACTGGCTGAGTTTTTTTGTATTAAACCTTTTGTTTTGCATTTTTGTACTACTAATATTTGCTGAATAAAAGCTATATATTTTAGTCAAGAAGCTAACCATAGATGTAAAAACATTTTTTATGTTTTTTATAATAGTTTAGAAAACATGTCTTTTTATGTTTTTTTAATATTTTAAAAATATTTTTGGTTTATTTTTAGTGTCGTGTTTTTGTTCTTATTAAAAATAAACGTACAAAATTACAAATATAATGCATTCTCCTAGGCAAATTGCGTTTAGTCTTGTTTTCGATCTGTACCATAATCACAGTTACGTAATAACATTTAGTACATTCCGGTCTTCAGTCTTCACAAATGCCAGATTTTTTTTTGTTTTTAACATGCTATTGAGCTAAATGTAGTTCAGTGTTTTTTATGCATGTTTTACATGAATTTTTTATAAAAGTGAAAAAAAACATGATTTTTAGGTTTTTTTATTTCTAAATTAATCTTTTAACATCTATGAAGCTAACAGTATAGGCCTATGCGTGCAGCACAAACACGGTGAATAATTACTTTAGCCATTTTATTCTACCACCATAGAATCAGTATAGTTTATGCAAAATAGCAAAAGATGGGTATTTGTCACTTTTTGCCGACTCCAAAAAAATCTCACTAAACGTAGACATAAAAGTTGAACTTTACAAAGCTCTCTTTTCAACAGTCAATTCTCTACCGCTTTCACAGCAATTCAACTACCAAGCAGAGCTTAAATCATAGTCATACAAGCTGGAAAATATCAAACACGCCGAACCAGCGAGGGTTACATGTGAACAAGCCGTTAGATGCGCCATGCAGGACGACTAGTCGTCAGTGTCGAGTGGCCTATCGCGTGACTGTTGAAGATGTTAATAAATTGAGTTCATTAGCTAGCTAGCCGCCGCTGTTTATCGGTCGTCGTCGCGTGGCCCTAGGATATATGTACCGCTCAGTTAGCGCAGTACGGTACGGTAGCGTGCAGTCGTAAAGATTAGATTTGTCATTATGATGACGAAAAACAGCATGTAGTAACGACTTCAGCGACTTCCGCCTTCAGACAAACTGCTTTTGCTCCGCGAGGATTTCTCTTTCCTTTCTTTGAGTTTCGCGGCAATCTCTGAACATCTCTGCGCATTTTTATTTTAACTCTTTATGTTAAAGTGACAGTTATAAAACAATGTCATTATTAGTACAGCGAAGTCTTATTGAACTAACTGAGACGGTTTAGTTTTTGACGAACTGACCAGCTGGCAAGCAGTAGGCCTAATGCGTTACAGTAGGCATCGTCTAACGACGTCGGTGGCCTATTTGACTCCTGGCACATACGCGTCAAGTTCAACCAATGACCAATGGACTCGCTCTGCTCACCAATTGGTCAGTTCGTCAAAAACTAAAACGTGTCAGTTCAGTTCAGTTTAGTTACGTCGCTCTGTTCGCGCCCTTATTGGTAAAGTCTGAAAGAAACTATAAGCGTGTGGAATCCACCTTGGATTTCTCTTAGTTTTGCCAAATATAAAAGTTGTAATGGGCAATGGTTTTCTTATGTAATGCGGAAAAATGAATTTCCATGATATGACAAGAACCAAACCATTAGAATTCAATGTACCAATCATCGACATTAAACCCTGTCTTTAGACAACACGAATTTCGGCACAGGAGAAAACCGACAGGGAAAACAGCAGAGACGTATTGCCAAAGGAAACGTCGAAATAATTGCTTTGCAGTGTTATTTTTAGTCGTATATTATTGTCTTACATTAGTTTGATTGGCTGTTAAATATTGCTTGCCAGTGGCGGTTTTAGGCCCGGGCCAGGGGGCACACGCCCGTGTGCCCCCCAGATTTGCTCCAGCCTTCTCCTCCCAATTTCGTGGCCACTCATAATTTTTTTGGCACAAGTAACACAAATATCTGATTTTTTTGCGTTTTTAAATTTTAGAAAAGTGGGCAAATTTGCCGAGCTTCATTGAACGTCCAAAAACCAAAAGTGTTTAAGTCTCCCCCTCGACTCCCTGACCGAGGCTCTGCCCCTGGACCCCACTGGAGGCTATGCCCCAGACTCCAGTTATAGGCTCGCGGTACAGCGCTCGCCATGGGGCCGCGCCCTCCCCCCAGATATTGCGGGCTATAACCGCCACTGTTGATTGGTCATTCGTCGTATGGCTACTTTGCTTGGCATTCTGCTGCATGCGTACCACGTATAGTGTGCAAGCATGCGTGTGTGTTTTAAAGAAATTTTTCTGCACTACCAATAGTTGGTGAAGAAAAGGTGTGTAAAACTGTTGTTGTGCATTGAAAAGCTGCAGGAGCTGGACTTGCGACGCTGGCGAAGGGTTAACGCCTGCGTCTGTTTCTGTTCTCATCGACTGTATGACGCAGAAACCGCCCGGGGCGCGCGCCGCGTTCTGCTTCATCATCGCTGCATAGAGACTTGTCCCGACTCCCGACTGTTATTACGTATCAAAGACCAACCGAGCGAGCTCCTAGTACGCCGGCGACGACTGATGAAGCGAACAAAATACGGCGCCGGTGCCATCCCTATTCCCATCTTCACAGAACTGCAGAGACTGCGGACGGCGCTAAACGGATGCGTAAGATCACGCGATAGTCCTCTCCTCGCTGCTGCTGCTGCTGCTACCTAATCTGCGCCATCGGTCATTATACGGTCACCAGCCCAGCTGCAGCAGCAGCCAACCCGCCTGCATCCCGTCATCTCATCATCTCCATCGTCTTCTGGTTCATAATCTTGGCGTATTGCTGTTTTCGTATGCATCAAAATAACCCGCGCCGCGATAATGGCTCAAATGGCTTGCGGACCCAGTGGCGTAGCAAGAAATGTCAACTGGGGGAGGCTCGCTTCTCTTCCCCCTTTCTTTCCTTCCCCTTTTGTCCCTCCCCTCCCTTTTCCTTTTCTCTTTACTCTTTCCTTTTCTTTTTTCCCTTTTCTACCCCCTATTCTTCTCTCTGTTCCTCTTCCCTTAGAAGTAAGGCCCCTTAAAATCCAGCTAGGGTGTCTGGGGGAGCGCTGTGAGCTCCCCAGCGAGGTCTAGGGCAGAGCCGCAGTCGAAATAAAATTTGGTGCATTTTAGCTTTAAAAGATGAGATGTGGTTGGAACAGTTTTGATTATTTCCCCGAGAATAAACTGTCAAAAATGACAAATTTAGTGCAATTTAAACGTATGCTTATGTCTTGTCTGAAAGATTGGGGGAGGCTGGGCCCCCTGCCCCCTTCCCTTAATGTTTACGCCACTGTGCGAACCGATAGTCACTCCCGTGTATATAGGCCTATACTGCAGCGGTTGCAGATCAATATCGTCGATGTTAAAGAGTCGCATATTGTTGCACATCATCTTCGCTATCATTGTAGATAACGCCGCGGCCAAGATTCGTCTTTCCTCCGGTAGGCCTAAACGGACAATGTAAAATGAATAGCGACCGAGATTTCATTTGCATTTCGTAATTACTGCTCTTCATTAGTACCGGTAACCAAATACATAAACCAGTATCATCAATCATAAGACCTATGATTGATGACTGAATGGAGAAAGGCCTACAGTATAAAATCTGATTTTGCGTCTAATCAACTGCATTGTGACTTAAAGTAAATATAACAAAAACGAGAGAAAAAATTATAGGGGCCTATGAAAATGTTTAAAACTGCATTCGGGGACGTTACTCTAGTTTTGATCCTTCTACGCCCTTTTTTATTCAATTTACAAGAGCCCGTACAGGAAAGACGGACGAGCAAAACGCGTAATGCGGCCTAATTAAAACGGCGCATGATAACTGAAAAAAAACTTTCGATAAAACAACAGAAGTACGAGTTGCGTCAAGAAATAAGCGAAGTCTATAGCAATCGATGCTCGTGGTTGAAGCTGTCTGCGCTGGCGTATGGCCAGCATCTCTATGTATAGGGGACACTTAAAGGGTGGAGTGTCGGGAGGGGAAGGGTCCGGTGAGGGGGCTGTGCCCGCTTTCAGGAATGTTTTCAGTTTCTGTGTGATAATGAAGTGTTTTGGTTCATTTTGGCACCATTTTGGGTAACTGACTATTATCATTTGTGATCTCTTAAGGGGGCACGTTCCCCAAGTCCCCTTATGGCTACACAAGTGAGCTGAGTTTTTTTGCGTGGTGTCTCCGGTGAATAAAAAGCAGCGTTCGTCGTTTGTTAGCTGATCAACTTGGCGGCGTGACCTGATCACAGAGATTGACTTTGTCAGTGATGTTTAAGCCTACCTACCATAAGCGTACAAGATCCACGCGGCGCGTCTGATGTGACGTGTCCTGCCGTATCGATGTCCAGCGTCCACGAGCGTGACATCTCTTCCAAGACTTCCCACGTTTAATGTGCAGAGTGCAGTAGCTTCGATTCGCCTGTGCGATTTCACGTGCTATCTCGATATAGGTTTTAGTGGTTTTGGAATGGGCGAATACTGGCCACTTAAAAACACCTCATCGATTGATCGCTTGTCTGATTGAGTCATCAGATAAGTTAAGAGCTGCATACCGCGTTAGCCGTGTTTTTTTGCAGCATAGTATATGTCAACGATTTGTACTATACATTGATGAAGTATTTTAACACAACTGACGGATGGACGCTTGGCACAGCGAAAACATGAGAAAAAGGCGATGGGCGTTCGACTTTAAAATCGTCAGCAAAGACGACATTTTTTCAGGACGAAAATTATAGACCAAAAATGTGGCATATCACAGCCGGTAGCCTACGTTTTGTAACAAAAGGGGTGTACCTATCCAACACTAGAACTACGGCAAGAATTTTTTTTCTTCTGCGTCGTCGCGGCAGCCAAAGTAGAAAAGTTGAACTGCACGTATGGGTTGGTGGTGCATGCGTAGGCTAATACCCCGTTTACACGATCAAGCAGTCATCAAGTAAACGTCGAGCAAACATCGAGCAATTGGAGCACACGTCGTGCATGTGTATTTTGAATGCATTTGCTGGATGTTTGCTCGATGATTGCTTGATGTTTGTTGATCGTGTAAATGGGGTATAACTTGCGACGCCGACATAGTCGCTGATCAGTCGTTAAGACATCGGACGTCGTCGCGCGCAGTCGCAACGTCGTCGCGTAATTGTCGTGTGTCGGCAGTTTATCATAACGCTGCTCTGTTTATCCTGTACCGGGCAGCTACTCGACATGCTGCCCGTCCCAATGTTATTTTCGTTACGAATTTTCGTTGCAGTTATAATTATTAGGCCTAACGCTGCCTACAAGTTGCGTTTTAACTTTCTACTGCAGACTGGTCCAGAAGATTTCGTTCTGTAAGGACCTTGAATTCGGTTTTTCACTCGCATCCGTCATCTTGTTATGGTCCTCCGTGTATGAAAATGATCGATTTCGCATGCCACTTAATTCTGAAAGACGCGTAGCTTATCGTCGTACACGCGCAAGACACTGCAGACGACAATTGTTCTTCAATGTTTTTTGAAAATAAAACACAAGTAACGTTAGGAGTAACTTCTGTCGAAAATCGAAAATGTGTATTAGACTCTCTGCCCGGAGTATTCGAACCGGCGCTGATCGGTCCCTGGGGAAGAACTGCATGGTGATGCCGGCGTGAACGATATCGTTCTCTCTTTTACTAGCCGGGTGAAGGGGGGAGGGCCTGTCAAAGCCGATGATTGGTCGCTGATCTCATGGGTGTAATTTCACCGATTAACTAAGCTTGCTTGCCTGCCAGCCAGCCGGTTCAATCAACCCCGTCTCGTCTGCACTGTGTATATAGGCTACGGTACTTACTGTGTACGGCGTCATCATTAGCTTGCTACGGCTGACGTATGGCTTCCATCGCATGCATAATCATGAGCGTAATCGTAAAGCCCTCTCTACATGTACAACAACGAGACAGTGAGAACGAGAGTGCATGCATGAGGATGACTGTCATCTAGAGTTGCGGACACAGTTTTCGCCAAGAGCGGGCGAAAAAAACACAAACAACATCTCAAACGATTACCTTCACTGTTGGCCGACATTAATCACCAATTATTCATCGAATTTTGTAAGGTCACATACTGTAATAATGTTTACTCGTTATCAGCTCTGCCAGACGTTCGGAATTACGCCTGGTTCTCTTCTTTAAGCAATTCGCGAGTTTCGCCACTTTCGCGCCTATCCGTATAAAACGAAGTTCGTTCTGAGTAGGCCTAGGAGGCCTAAAATGTTCGTAGATTTTTAAAGTTATGAGAACGAACAAAACATGAGGTTTAACTACGACATAAGTATGTATGTGTTGTTTAACTATACGGACGTGCAAAAAATTTCGCAGCAGAAACACCCGAGACTGTTTAATCGCCGTTATGACGTTAACTGAAGGTCTACCGGTCAAAAGACGGATCGAACGCTATAAATATGGTCGCTGATGGACAGCGTGATTCACCGTCTGAGCATAAATAAAACACGCAATGCTTTCCCTTCTCTGTCTCTCTCTCCCCGTCCCAATTTCCCACAGATCATCAACGTTCTTCTGTATCATCGCCCGATCAGTCTGTATAGGAAGAGCGTCCTTGTCAGCTTCCGCAGCGCAAGCAGTTAGCAGCGTCGCTTCAGACAAATCGAATTTTCTGCATCCCAAGCGTAAAAGATTAACGCATCTCAGGAAGACGCGAACGGGTAATTTCTATGGCGGGAAGCCAGACTGACCATTCGAGCGAATCCGTGCATCTTTTAGTATCCTATGCAGACGACGCACGTTGAGGAACTGTAAAACCCCTTTTTGTTTTAACATTTTTGGCCGACCGTACTTTCAGTCGTGCCTGTGGCACAAGGTTGTGTCTGTCTGTGACGTATGTATTGTGACTAAACGGTACGTCGTATACGAGGCCTGCGTTGGATAGGACGATGACGAGCTAATATAGACTGTCAAAACCATGTCGCTACCTCCAGCTGTTCGGCTGCAATTTTCGACGCAAAATTTCTGCCTGTATTTATCATCCACGTGCGCCAAATTACCGTATACCCTAAGGTTGGTTGTAACGTTCGATAACAGCGTAGGCCTACACAGCGTGTATATGATACTTCAGTCACCGCAAGAAATCGCTTTCTCCGCGAACAAAAGGTGGACGCTGCTCTTCGGGCATATGGGGGGGGGGTATGATCGACCTACTCTCTCAATAGCTGCTGGGCTTCTTTATTGTTTTAACTAGTGCATAGAAGGGGACCGCTCCACTGCGAAGGCAGGACAAATATTTCCACCAAAACAACCCCCTAATCAGCATCAGTGAAGTTAAGCTTGAAAATATTGGATTATATGCTTACTGCCTACTACTAGGGATTCTATTATATGACGCCCAAAATACACCAAATTCGTTTTCCACCCGGACTTCACTGAAAGCGTTCAGGCTACAGCGAAGGGCTTTGCAGACCCTTAGCTAATGAGAAGGGGGGGGGGCTTCGGCTTACGGACGGGGTTGGCTATTAACTTATTATTAAGCCTCTTTCCGCAAATACTGTTATGAAACGCTGCCACAAAGGGTAATGCTACTGTATAAGTGTGAAACGAAATATCGGAGAAAATTGGCAACAAAACAACTGTAGACTCAAGAATCATAAGTGCACCGAATCATAAAAGCTGACAGATAGACTACACAAACACTCGAGGCTTGTCGCTATACGATGTCATTTTGATGTCACGATAACACAAACTGTTCTCACCACTAAAGTACTCCTTCCTACCTACACCTGGAAAACTGCAACTGTATGGACTGGACACAAATACACAACGAATAATAATCAACGAACCGTTTTGACGCGCTACTACTATGCTGTAGGGCGTCTATGGCACGATGTGTCGCCTGTCTCTCTGTCGTCGTCTGTAACGGATGTACTGTGGCTAAACGGTAGGTCGTAAGAGAAAATTTTTACACGAATAATTAGCCCTGTGTCTTAAACCTAAGCATGCAAAATTTCACCGAGCTAGTTCAAGGGGAACACTTTCAAATTCGGGGTTGAATGGAGCGCGGTAGGAAAAATGTGCGTTTTTCAACGGAAAACGGGCCACAACTCGGAAACGGCAAGAGATAGGGCCAAAGTTACTATTAATCACTAATAGGAAATAAATTACACCCTTTCAGCTAAAATAAAAATCATCAACCTTGGATGACCTTGAAGGTCAGTACTGCAACAGGAACTGTACAGGCGGTAGCGCGTCTTCCCTAGCGACAGCTGGGCTTTCTTGTTAGTAACATGGAAGAATACTGTGTGTTGACAATGTCCTATTACAACAGCAGCAGCATCGTGCCGGGGCAGGGTGGAATTCCCACCCCAAACTCTAACCTGTCGGAAAATTCTTCATTTTCCAAAAAATTAAATTTGGGGGGCAGGGTTCCCATCTTGGTGAAATTTTGGGACAAACCTGTAACGTATGAATAAATTTCAGATTATTTCTCTACACATGCAGCAGAATAATTAAGGAAAGCCGATTATTCCTTCATAGTTTTAAACAGTAATTTTGCTCTCGGAATTTAACAGCATGCGTCGAAAAAAATGCACCTTCGTGGCCCGCCCCCGACTTTTTTCGAATTAAATCCACGACGCTGATGTAGAACTAGACTACGATATCATAGCTGGTTAAGAGCTAATCTACAAGATCTGACGACATATGCAGGGTGGGCCAAAAAATCTGGCACCATTTTTGTATGCCTTATAACTTCACCAAATACTAACCGATTTCCAAAAGTCTTTCTTTGGCAGAATCAGAAAAAAATGTAATAACACTACCAGTATAGATCCCACCAGAAGGCTTACAGAAACGGTGCCATTTTTTGGCCAACCCCGTAGAACAAAAATTGAACCGAACAATATTACTAATGAAGCACCGACTGCTGAGCACAATGTTGACGACGAAAATGATATGTAGATCGCATAATTCTTATTTCATGACAAAACTGAAGCGACCAAAGCTCTCAAACGTCCGCCGAGAATGGGGCTGCCACCTGGCGAACATAACAGAGTCTCAGTTAAGCCAATGGTTAAGAAAAATCTCGAATAAGCTAGAAAAGCACAAAAAAATCTGGATCGCCACCAAATCTCACAACTTCTTGACCAAACCCTCCAAAAATTTCATCAAAATCCTTTTTAAATATCGTTTTCAGTTATCCTGCATACAAACGGACAGACCCAAAACTCGAGACGTACTTGGTGAAGGCAATTACCATCTGGAACAATTTGACTGCACTCAAATGCATCAGATTTGAATACAAACCATGGGCGGCGCCAGGAATCTGAAGCTGGAGGTAACGAAGGCGGCAAGAGCCAGAACACGGGGAGCAATAATTGTTTTTGTGTGTGGGCCAAATGCCGACCTTATTTGAGTTGTTGTGTGCATGAAGAAAACGTAGCGGGGACCAGGGGCAGAGCCAATGGTCGGGG
>Ga0056128_1003260_pt1 | contig 19827 bp, 6 predicted proteins | sample WorMetLIZISLAND2_FD_71113 | JGI IMG/M metagenome (GOLD analysis project Ga0056128, IMG submission 71113) | Marine gutless worms symbiont microbial communities from Max Planck institute for Marine Microbiology, Germany - Olavius geniculatus... ... | reverse complement strand
GACGTTTTATAAATCAATACGAAAGAGTTTTTGTTGCTGTGGTAAGGGTTCGTTCGTATGTTTACTGTAGCAGCGAGACATCGCCACCGAAAAATGCGATATATTTATCTATTTGTTAATTTATCGAGCACAAAGAGAACATAAAACGAATATAGTAGAAATCTAACGTATCCAGATCATCAGAATAATTGCATTAGAAGTCTTATAATTCGACACAAGGAAGTTTTTTGGACAGGATAAGATTCGAATCGGACAAATTTTTTTATCTTGGAAAAAAATTTATTGGCTAGTGCGCATGTGTAACCGCGAGTTGAACCGAGATCAAAATTTTATCGGTGGTCAGATGGCAGTTCAGAATTGAACGGAGATCAACGCTTGAACCGCTTTGGTGCAATGCAATTTACGCCTGAACTAGGTTCAGATTCAGATTTGACCCGGGTTCAAAGTTGAACGACGTTGGTGCAACGCGCCCTTAGTAAAAGGATTTCACTGCAATGTTGCGTATTTCCAGGTTATTTTCCACAATCTTCTGCAAGGCTTCGGGCATTGCGCTGAATCACAAGGCATGGTGTTTGAATATTAGAAAATAAAAATAAAAATAAAGTACTTGCCACATGTCGACAAGTACTTGACTCTCAATTACCGAGTACAAGTATTTCTGCCAGTTATCAGAATTTTTGCAGCTGTTGTCCGGCTAAGTTAGCAGCTTAGGGGTCTAGCACCACCAGTGTGATGTGGTTGTGGTAGCCCGCTCTCTAACCCACGGGCTTTGACTGGTCCACAGTTGAAAACCCGACAACGAGACGGGCAGAGGAGGGTGTCGACGGACTTTGCAACTGCACGCCGGTCAAATTTCTTCAACGTTCGGATGCAGTAGGTGAATCCAGTTTTTGAAGAAGCCGTCTTGAGATACAAGTGTGGTCTTTTCACACACTTGGTCGAGTATGCTGTATCCAGGGTAGATGGAGTGGCGATGGGTGCTGTTGATGCCCCACAGTTAAGAGAGTCCTTTCCACTGGTGGTCCATCGGTCCGGAGTCCTCAAATTCTTGTGAGACAGTTACGCATCTGTTGACCGTTTTCGGCGGCTGTGTAAAGACGTATTGTATCTTATACCCCATTTACACGATGAAGCAAACATCAAGCAAGCATCGATCAAACATCGAGAAAAGAAAGAAAGAGTTTATTTACCAAAACAACAATACAGTAAATAAACATACAATAGTAAATAACATAGGAGGGTGACCAGCAAATATGAAGCGTGCATAAAGCATTGCTTACACGAAGCAGTCATAAAGGAAACGTCATGCAAACATCAAGCAATTAGAGCACATGTCGTGCACGTGCATTTTGAATACATTTGCTTTATGGTTGCTTGATGTCTGCTTGATCATGTAAATGGGGTTTTATGGTGTGATGTGCAGCACGGTGCAATGTTTATGCCAGACTTTGGATCTCCTCATTGTCTGTTTTCTGTTCTACCTATTCTGTGCTATTCATTAATTAGACTGCCGGGCTATGCGTTCATTTTTCACTCAGTGTATTGAGTGACCTGCTCTACTGTCATTTCTTATGATTTCATTCATTGTATTTCCCTGAAGTTTGATTATTTTGCTTATCTCTGTATTTGAGGAAAATTATAATTTGCTTTTTGTTACACTTTTATCTGATAATGGATGGTGTGGGAGGTCTGTCTCTGGTTCCAATAATGTGAGATCTGACATCGTTTAAACACAGTTTATTTTCGTTTCCATGTGATATTGCTTGTTGAAAAAAGGTATGGTTATTTGTGCATAATAAAATGTTTCCGTTTGCAAGAATTGTATTGATAATGTGTTCCTGTAACTGTTTGCTTTTGTTCTTTTTCATGTGAGCTGTAATTTTAATGTTTATTTTGTGCTTTAGCTTGCAGCGGTGACTTAAGTTTTGTGGGGACATTAGCCAGCTGTATAAAAGTTAGGTGATGTATTCCACAAATGTACAAAATTAACCAGAGTTGTTCCAATTGGCCTGTATCACTACAGATATTCATGTACTAAATGGCACAGTTGTTTGATGTATCAAAAAGTTTTTGTGTTGTGTATTTTTTTAATGTTTTTGTGAGTTTTTGTGAATATGTACTGACGAGTCAAAAAAATTCTGTTTGCCCTCGTGAAATCTTTTCCAGAATATTTCTGTAGAAGTTTATAGACATCAGTCATAAACGAAGCTCTGCATAAGCATCAGGTGCTTTTATATGCGCAAAGGTGCGGAGTATTTTTGACTCATTTTTTATGTTCTGTATAAGAACTCTTTTGTCATTTTGCCAGTAAAACTTTTGTTACTATTACAGCATGAGAACTCTGCTGGAGGTAATGTTTTTGCCGGTTTTTGTTTGTTTGTTTGTCTGTGAGTCCACGTGATAACTCGAGAAGTTATGGACGGATCTTTCTGAAATTTTGAGGGTATGTCGGGCATGACATAAACTACCAGTGATTCAATTTTGGGCGTGATCCAGCAGTAATCCTGGATTCTGGATTACTTTGAAATTTTCGTTACCATTGCATCAAAGGGGGCATAAGGGAACTGCTGGCAAAGCGCAGATGATGACGCCACCTGGCGAATAGCTTTGCCTTGGCGGAGGTACCTGCGGGCTATGACCGCTTTCTAGTTATTTGTGTACTTGTGTGCTATGCACCATGCTTGGACTTGTATGTTCCATTGCTTTGTGTAACAATACAGAGATTACAGATAACCTTGAATCTCATTTTGATGTCATTCAAGGTCATCAGTTTTACCATTGTATATACGGTACACTGATATGTTCTGTTGTAGTTTTCATCTTTTTTGTCACAGGGTTGAGATACCTGGCACATACCAAAAATATAGTGGTTTCTTAAGAAAACCACCAAAAAATCGCTCCCAATAACCCAATTTTAGTTTCTTGTTCCACTAATAATGAAATGCTCTATTACAGTGATTTTTAAAACTTTCTAAACATATGAATTTGCTAATTTTTATATGTTTGCTCGGTGTGGACATTATCTGGCAGTGCTTATTCTAACACCTTATACTCACGAACCCCCAGAAGCTGTTAGTGGCTTTTTGAAACCCGGGTTTAACCCCAAAAGTTGCCAAAACCCAACAAAGCCCACCGGTTTTGGGTTCAAAATATTGTGTTCTCTTAACCCTGTTCTGTCGTATTTACAAGAGTGCTGTGCAGCCAGTGCTCGGTTTTGTGATGTGCGTATTGTCATTTTTTGTGAGTCACGACCGATGATTTCTTACTGCTGTTTGTATATTTGGTAGCGTTTTCATTATAACAAGTACCTTGCTTTTACAGCAATTTCTGTGTCAACAGTGATAAGACGATAGCACTGATGTTTTTGTAGTTAGTTTTATTACAGGATACTTTGGTTACATACGTGGCTGTTATGCTGCATAATTCATAATTCGTACATGTTGGTAGGCAATCTGGCTCACAACTGCTTAGCGACAGCTGAATTGTGGATGCTATTGATAGCTGTCCTGCAAACAGGCAGACACCGTTGCGTGCAACCTAAGTCACGCTGTCTGGCAATAAGGGCTGTGTATAGCTTGCAGCGTCACGAGCCAAAAGTGATATTGTTGACATTTCATTTGCAATTTTTCTGATGCAGCCCTCTAAAAAGGATCATTATTTAGCCCACGCTAAGCTCATTTTTATCAGGATGATGATGATGAGTAGAAGTATAGGCTCATGTATGCGTATTGCGTCATAGTTTTCAACCCCCATATGACGTCATCACATAAGTCATGGAGTACAATGCTGATGACGTAGGCCTAATTCACCTCGTCAGGCAGTGCATTTTATAGGGCATTAGCATAGCTTGCTACGTGCAGTTATTAATTCTGCCCTGAGGAACGTTCATGCCCGTTTTGGGTTTTGGGTACGTTTTTTATTGGTTCTTAAGTAGAGCTGTCAAATTAACGCGTTAATGCGTTAATAAATTAATGCGCATTAAAAAATTAATGCACATTTGTAAATAAAGAGTTCCAATATTCTATTAAACTGTGGTTATTTGACAGTCGAATGAATTCAAGTAACTAAACTGTAGTTGCCCTTCCATCACTACTGTAAATAAATATTATTTAGATGACAGGCTAATATATTTCTATGCTAGTGGTGACGTTATTGTTGAAAAAATGTGTTTCTATTTGCTTTTTAACTTTCTATATTTAACAGGCGGCGGCGCCCCCAAACGTCGCAGGGCCTGTGGTAACTTTCCCTACTTTCCCTTTCGACGGATCTGTGTGTATTAATAACGCGTTAATTAATACGTTAAAAAATTAACGCCTCGACAGCTCTGTTCTTAAGTTATGAGGTCGTGTGTAACTGACAGACTGTATTCCCACCAATTAGGACGACCACATAATAATGTTAATGTATGTGTGGAAGCTTCCAATGTAGTGCGTATGGAACGAGCCACGTCATACTGACGTTATGTAGAGGCAGGGGCGTGCGTTAGTGATGACGTAGGCGTTCAGTTTGCTGTGTGCCTTTCTACAACGTGACAGCCATCATCTACCGTGTTTAAGGGTGCATGCAGCATAACGACTTGGCTGGAATTTTAATAGGGAAACTTAATTGCGGCTACTTTTTTTCACTCTGGACCTGCTTGGGGATCTTACAGCGCCATTTTTCAGGAGACCTAGCTGGATTTTTTTGCCGCGACGTTGGACAGTCCTAGACTTGAGAACCGCATGGGCAAAACTCCCAGACCTCTGGCCAGATACGCCCTTGTTTTGATGGGAGGAATAGCACTGGGAAAAAGAAGGAGCAGAAGGAAAAGAAAGAGAGAAGTTAATTTGCTACGACTTGGGGGAAAGTTGCTTCCTGACACTGAAAGATGGACTCTCCTGATTGATTATCAGTTAGAATCATTAATGTCGTTTGCTTCTGTTTATAAGCACCGGAAATGTATTTAGAACAATACCTAATGTAATTTAAATCAGAAGAATAAAAGAAAATGTTTAGAAGAAAAGTTATTGCATGAATTTTCAGGGTAGTGTAGCGACACTATTAACAATTAACGATATTTTCCGCAGACTTAGTGCACCAGTGACATACTTTGTAATTAGTTTTAAGTTTTTAAATTAACTTTGAAAAGTTTGAGTTTTCGTTTCACTGAGGAAACTATTACAACTGAATTTTAATTCGTTCGTCAACTAAACGACAACGCCGCGTTTCAGCGACTTGTTTCAGCGGCTAGAGTACCAGCTTTGTCAAAACGAGACTCACTCTTGTTGAACAACAAAGTCGGGCGAAAAATATGTGAAAAGCAGATTTTGTTGTACTTTTTCTTGACAATTTTCGCCACAAATAAGCGGAATGGAAGCTGAGACTACGGCGAGCATATCGGGGACGAGATCGGCCGGTAGTAGCGAGAATATTCGGTCGAATGAGGACTTCGGGACGACGCTGTCACGATGTGGATTATGCAAGGAAAATGTGCAGAGCCGTCGACCGAAACTGCTTGCCTGTCTCCACACGTTCTGTCATCAGTGTATCAGCTCGTTGGAGACCGGAGAAAGTAAGTGATATCTTTAACAAATTGCTGCCGATATGGCGAGTATTCTGTGACATTTATGCTGCGGGATTTTCAAGGCGTAGATCTGTGTCAAATATTCCAGATAATTTCACGAATTATGATAAAAATTATCACTCTGTTGAGTTTTGTGACCTCCTGGGCATGAGCGCCGCAGTTCACAGTTTGTGAACAGTGCGTTAGCTTTCTAATCACAGGAGGTGATAGCATTGTGTCATGCCGAGATAATTACACGAGTTTCAGTCTGAATAAAATGTCATGTTTCATGCCTCGGCTACATTTCTTGCCAGTCGTTAGTTCTTCTGATTTCATTTATGAGCATTGCTTTTTCCTTGATACCAGTGGCAAGATAAGTTTTGAATGAATGTTATCTGGCAATTTTTTAGGCCTGTTAGACACAGTCATAGTTATGGTAGTAGCATGAAAATATGAAAGGCATGCAATACCATTATCTGTGTTTTTGTTTTCAGATGGTCAGGTCACGTGCTGCGTTTGTCGTCAAGTGAGCATGCTGTCGAACATGATTGACAACCTGTTTGTCCCAGACGTGTCGGCCACCGCCTCCACACCATCAGGCGATAGTGATGTCAATGGTGGCACCACAGGACACAACTGCACCGGTTGTGAGGAGAATATCACAGCGAGTCATTTCTGCGTGGACTGCAGTGAATGGCTGTGTGATCCGTGTGCCCAGGCACACCGACGTGTCAAAGTTACGAAGGACCACAACGTCGAGTCGGTTGGCCAGCTGTCTGCAAGTGCGGCCAGTGCGTCGGCTAGTTCTGTGGTGTCGAAGCGTCGGTCGATGATGTGTCCCAATCATCCCAATGAGTTGCTGAAGCTGTACTGTGAAACCTGCGTGAAACTCACCTGCCGAGATTGCCAGCTCGGTGAACATCGCGATCACAAGTACCAGTTTGTGCAGGTTATTTCTTTAATGCTTAATCGGGGCTTGAAGTTGTATGGAAGTGAGTGAGTGAGTAGGGCTTTTACATCCTGCCTGACTTAGTATAGGTCATTTCAGAACGGCCTTTCTAGGCAAAATGCACGTACACATAATAACAAAACAAAAAGTTTAATTTTTACAAAAAGTTTAACCTTTATGAGACACAAAAGCTAAAAACAACCTAACGTAAAATTGTAAGAACTGCTAATCCAAAGTGTGCATATGCGACTAACAGTAATGGCAATTCTAATAATCTTCCCTCTTATGCTCTTGACAGTCAATGTCAGAATGCTGTTTATTGGTAGACGAGGGGTGGGTATGAAAGTGAGAATTCTTTGATCTTCTGGTCATATCTTTCAATTTAAATAAACTGTTTATTGCAATTACGTAACTTACGGTTGATCAGTTCGTTTAATGGTAGTTGTCCCACATTTGTAATTAGGCTTGTGTGTTGGGAAATTTTTCGAAATCTTACTGTTTTGGAAATTGCTGGGAAAGGTTTTGAATCAGGATTTTCAGAACATTGTTCAGGAGAAGAGATCTTTTAATTGCCATGTGGCTTTGCTGTTAGGGTAATTACTATCTTTTGCCTGAAATTTTCCTTAAAATTCTGTGACTTTTTTCCGGAAAAGTTAGATTCCATTGTTTGTGCTGGTTGTTGGTTTCCAGGAGGCGGCGTCTGTATGTCGGACGCAGTTGCAGTCGTGGCTGACAAAGATCAGAGACAAAAGGTCGCATATTGAGAATGCCAAGAGTCTCATTGATCGTCGTCATACGGAGATATCACACAAAGAACGCACCGTGGCAAATGAGGTGCAGCACTTTAGATAATGTTATCGAGCTTATCTCTAGGGACAACAGTTTTCAATTGTCTGCAGAATTTTGAGCCAAGCCATGGAATTTGCCTGTTTCCGTGGATTCAATATTACTATAGAATTTTGCTGGATTTGCTTTGTACAGGCTGCAGATTACTTTTAGTTTCCAGTTGATATTCAAGTTTGCAAATTTTTTTGTGACATAACTGACAGTCTTCTTAAATCAATTGACCACATACCGATTCTGTGTAATTGGGAAAATTTGCCATCGTAGTGAGCCACTTTAGCAAATTTGCCAGCAGAATTGATAATTGGTTTTCAAGTTACGGTCGAAAATGTCAGGGATACTTTTTTTGAGAAATAGTGTAGATCTACCATTGACGGCACTATGACTGCTACGGAGAATTCTTATGCCGGCATTTTTTCCACTCTGAGCTGTGGTTGAATGTGGCATAAGTTGCTCACTCGTATTGTTTGCTGTGCAGGTGAAGTCGCATGCTCTGAGTCTAATCAGTCAGATCAATCAAAAGGGCCGGCAGGTGATTGGCGAGCTACAAGCTGTCTGCAATGCAAAGCGCCGTCAACTTGACCAGAAGAACACCGAGATACGCCTGCTTTCAGACAACCTACAGCACGGCCTACGATTTGCCGAGTACCTACTTATGTTGAGCGATGACGCTGCACTGCTTTACTCTCGACGCACACTCATGCACCAGCTTAGTGCGATTCTGCGTACACGCTGCGAGGTGCCGAACCCTTACCACGTCGTCGACCTGCGGTTTACTCCGAGCCAGCTTTTCACGGGGACCCATTGGTCCCTGGGAAGCCTTGTAGTGGATGGGTACCAGTATGGACACCGCAGTCCGGTCGTACAGACCGCCCCACCAGTCGCAGCCACTGTTACCAATGGTCGGGTCACATCGTCTTCGCCGCATGGATACTTTTCCACAAGCACGGCTGTACCAGTGCAACAGCAGCAGCAGCAACAACAACAACAGCAACATCCGTTGAGTGAAGAGCAGAAACTGCAGAAAATACAGTCGATGCTACGCATGAGGAGGATCGAACAGGTCATAGATGTTCTAAATGTTTTTTACTTTAGTTTTTTCATAAATGCTTCTTAAAATTTGTTTTTTATTTTATAAATTTTCAATGTTTATCGTTATAAGAAACATGTGGTATGAAATCAAAATATAGTTCTCGTTGGCAAATCTTGTTGATCCCTTTCTTCAGTGTGTACCACTCAGTGGTCTTCGCTATAACATGTCAGTGTGCTGATTCTGGCACTGATAGTGACTCCATTACTGAGCTCCAATTTCTTGTTTGTCGTCACAGACTCGCGCTTGACAATTTGTGTTTCTACTCATGTTTTTTTGTCTGCCCGGAAACGATAGTTTTCGAAGCAGACTTATGTTTTACTGCAGAATCTGTAGATGTTTCCTTTGTTTATTTCAGCTCAAGATCTCCGTTGGCCGATCGGCGCGAAATTTTGCACAGTGATTAGACCTGGGCCGAGTTTTATAATGCCGGTTCAAAATTTTGGTGGCCTTCTCCAAAAAAAGTTAGGAGCCAAAAACATGCAAAATTTGACCCGATCTCAGACGACTTAAAACTTTGGCGGTGAATATCTTCGGAATGGATGGAGATATTCAAAATCGGACAAGTACTTTATCGACTGCGATTCTTCTTGCATTATGCGAAAAAAAAATCAAGTGAATTTTGGTCCACTAATTACGGATATCTAATGGTGGAATCATACCTGCTCAAATCAAATTTTTTGGAAAAACCATATTTCGGCCCCTTGGCAGTGCTGCCCCCAAATTCTTACATATGCTAGAGAATGACTAAGTCTTGCTAGCACACACCCCATTAGGGATGGGGGTTCCCCTGACAATTTTTTTTACGGTAGTGGTCAAAAATTGGTTTAAAATTTAACAAATTAGCACTTATAACTTTGTGGTAAGGGGAGTAAGACCACAAAACTTTGCCACATGATGTGCTGCTAGGTGGGCGTTGTCACTTATATACAACTTTTGGGGTTCATTGCTCCCTTAAAATTTGGGAGGGCAAAAACGTCCAAAATTCAGTATGATTTAGCACATCTTTTGACTTTGACCGCAAATATGTCAGGAATCGGTTGAGTTATCAAAAACAGGAAACAAACTTGATCGACAGCGATCTTTGGCTTGTTCAGTAAAAATACTTGGTGAATTCTGGTCAACTAATAAAAAAGTTACAGCTGCAGATGTTGACCTGCCCTATGTCGACAATGCGAGTTCTGTGTATGCTAATACGTTAGAGTTCAGGCCACGTGACTGGTATGCGGGGAATTTCAGCCCCCTAAATTTCCCCCCAATCGGATTTACCGCACCGGGCAGATTCGCGTTGAGCTTTGCTCCAAATTTCTAGTTATTCACATTTTACATAACGTGTTAGTAATGTGGCTTCACTGGCTTGGTGGTGTAGTGGTAGCATGTCGGACTAGTCCCTGGTTTGACTCTTGTGTGCTCTGCTGCCATTTTACAACCTTGGGCTTCTGTCACCAGGAGTACAATTTGGAAGGTTGGGAAGATACCGGCAGAACATGGGAGAGGACTGGCCTTCCGCCCATGTAACCGAGTTGTATTTGCACTCACTGCCGGCTTAGGGCCTTGAAACAGCACTGGCCCCATAGACCCAGAGTGGCGAGGGAGCTTGGTTGACCACCTTAGCTTTTTTCCTTAATGTTTTTGTTATTTAAAAGTGGTTTTTACCATCTGCGGAACAGGTTCAGAATATTGGCAGTATCACTCTGCAGAAGTTGGCAAACGCTGCCAGCGGAGGGCCACAGGTGAAGCCTCCTGACTACAGCAGCGGTGGTAGTGTGATCATAGCCAGTCCAACATCTTACTCACACATGCCCAACCAGTCGTCAAATATCTCCAGTAGTAATCAGCACCGCCTGGACGGGTCGTCCGGTTCCTATGCAGCTCAACTGCCGACATATGCCAAGAACTACCACTCTGCTGGGATGAACGTATCACACCAGCATGTGCCAAATCACCATGAGCAAGTGACCACGACCCTTCAGCCGATTGTCATTCAGCCGTTGCCGGAGCAGAATGGTCAGCATGATTATGCTTTCACTGTGTCGGTATTTTCCGTATCACGATTCCCACTGTGTGTTGCCTGCGAATGCGAGTTTCAGTTTAGAATTCCAACAGCGCATCATGGATGTTTTAAAATGTAGTAACAGAGATATCGGGCCCGTATAATTTTTGCAATGCATTGTTAGAATTTTAAAATCAGAACCGGAACTCATATTTGCACACATTCTGGGAATTTTGATAAAGTCAAGGCTCATTCACAGACCAGTTTAGCTGAGAATTAGTAGAAATTAACAGTTAATCACAAAATTTTAATGATAAAAGATGATTTATGTTAAATTTTTGATTAAAGTCACATCCATTCTAGTTGCTTGCAAGACGGGATGAAAGATACATGTATTGATTGTTTAGTATGTGTTACTGCATCGTTTATAGCTGTTAGCTGAGTAACTTGTAGTTCTCATCTGTAGAAACATGCAAGTATACAATAATAGAAAATAAAATTTGCAACTACAGGTACAAGAAATTTGAGCTAATGCTCATGAGACGCGCGAAAGCCTATAGCAGTTCCGAATATACAAATACCAAATTCTATATCTGGATCGCGTAACGACAGTAGCATGGCGCCATCTTGTGAATGATATAGACTTGTGTCGCAGCCCGAAGTCGCCAAAAAATCCATAAAACCCCTTATTTTGGCGTTCAAGGTCATTGAATTCGGCGCCAGTCAAGAGCCAGTGTACAACTTCCTATTAGTGATTAATAGTAACCTAGGCCTTGTCTCGCATCGTTACTGTGTGCGTAAAAACTCATTCAAAACTTATACTGGTAGTTTACATTGAAAGTGCCTTATTATGTTCAACGGTACACTGCAGTTAAAAGGTAAGCGTATGCAGCCGTTCAACTATTAGACCCACAGTTTGCAGCAAGCAAACATACCACTGCTCTAATCAGCCACACTAGGCTTTCACACCATAACCCGTATGCTACTACTCATTTCCCATTTTGGTGAGCGTAGGAGGTTAAGTTGACCTGAGTTGAAGTGTCGTGTAAGAGTGACCGTATTGTAGTCGACGAGAACAAGGTGTGCTTGTGTTTTGCAGTGACTTCACCGAGCCCCGGCAGTTCACCTGACATCAGGTTTGGATACAAATCGCCGTCGTTGACTGAACAGGACAACGGCCACCAAAACCTACCCAGGTATCTCTCATCTATTAGCATTTGTACTCATTGTGTGAGTGTGATATGTGAAGGTGGTTGTCCAACACTCAGCTATTTCAGGCATAATTTTTAGACTGAACTGTTTGGCTTGCTAGTCTGGAGTAAGTGTGTATGTGAACACTAGCCTAGTCTGGCGTAAGGCGTTGTGTTGGATCATTGAAGTTACTTTGTGCCTGGCTTGGTTAGTGCTTCAGTGGGTACGTAATCAGCCATTCCGGTTGTGTCAGCCTTTTACCCTGCAATTACTTTATGCCTCATTATCATGACGCGAAGCGTTCAGCCGTAGCATCCCGCCGTTGCGTTTTGTCACCAAAATGAGCGATCTTCTACCAGCTGCAGAGCGTCAGTCACTGATATTCCCGTGTCCCGGCAGATCTGATGGATCCAAGAGATGGGAGGTCAACCACGAGCGCGTTGACAATCAGGAGATGGCCGGGCACCGTCTTGGGCTTCGCAGCAAGTCCGAATGATCTGGTTTGCTGGAACGTCCTCTATGAGTCTGGCAACATGACCAAACAGTCCGAGTCTTCACTTGCGAACGATAGAAGAGGCTGCTAGGAGACTGGTCTGGCGTAAGACTTCATTGTTAGATACGAAATTGTACCATCTGATGTGAAGTATCCGCCGCTGACACCGTGTGTGAAAGGAGTCCAATCGTTTCCAATCTTTATGCCTGACCTGCAGTTAACTACCTTTCCACCCACAGTGCATTAGCTGCATCAGTTCCATTTGGCCAGTATCCGATTAAATACAGCGTGGCAGCATGGTCATGTCCATGTGGACACATTACTACCTGGATGGGTGACTATCTGCAGACAGATAAACTATCTAGGTATGTATGCGTGGAACTTGCCACCCAAGTCAAATCAGACTTTCATTTCTGCATGTAGATAAATTGAGTTTGTTTGCCTGTTTGGCTTGACTTAAGGCGAGGTGCATTCAGCTGTGTGATCCCATATGGCAGGTGACGCTCCACAGCTCTGGGATGGGTTAGCATTGAGAACTATAGACAATCTTAAACTTTTTTTACCTGGGTGAGGCCACAACTTCTTATGTGTTTCTAGGCAGGACTGCAACATTTAAATGCTTTATTTTTGTGCACTGGTAACGTTGAATTGCCTACGAAATATTGCGTCACATTGTGATAGAAATTATCTAGAAATTTAGTTAATGCGGTCATTCATCTTTTTGCTGACTGTTTGATTGGTACCTGTGAGTTTTTTTAAACCTCCTGGGCATGAGCGCCGCAGTTCACAGATAGTGAACAGTGCGTTAGCTTTCTAATCACAGGAGGTAATAGCATGGTGTCAGGCCGAGATAATCGCACAAGTTTCAGTCTAAATGAATGAAATGTCGTGTTTCATGCCTCGGCTACATTTCTCAGTAATCACTGTTCTTGTTGATGGTATTTGTTTAGGTTCTATAGTTTATTTGATTTTTTGCTGGCCATGAATTTTTGTTGTTAGTATCAGTGCAAGTGAATGCCTGGGTAGCTGTCTCTGAAACAGGGTGTCTACAACTCCTGGAAATACTGGAAATCTCCTGGAATTTTATTGGTGCTCCTGGAAAACTTTTATAACTTGCTGTGTAATTTTCGTATATCAGGCACATTTTATTTACCCGGGGGGAACTTCCTTGGGTAAACAGGATCACTATGATCTCAGGGGTTGCAGACATTTCAAAATTCATACTCGTATATGCATTAATATTTTGCGGCTTGTCATTTCATTGTACATGTAATTGTAATGCTTAAGAGGCTCGATTAATGTAAAAAGTCCACTGGAAGTTTGTTGAATGTGTCCTGGAAATCTCCTGGAAATTTGTTAGGCTGGATTTGTAGACACCCTGTATTTGGTGGCACTTTGGTAGAGCATATTTGCTGAGCATAATAGAATTTGAATATTTTTCAAACATTTCAGCAACATTGTTTAATGTAGTGTGTGAGTACTTTTTGTAACTTACATGCTAGTACAGATCTTTGGAGGCATGTTTCTGACATGCTGCCTGCTCTTTATGTAATACAATCAACTCTGCCAAAGCTCTGGATTGTGCTATCAAAGATTGTTGGGTCGGCTTTGATGTTACTGTGTTTGATGAATAATGTCACTGAAAGATGTTGCATATGGATGTAGGGCATGGGAGCAGCTGGAAGTGACATGTGCACGCAATGCCAGGCGTGCTAATGTGCTCTGGAATGTCGAACAACTTACTGATTCCCGACGTAAGTTGTCAGATATACAGCTGTGTGTTATTTGTACGAGTAGTTTGAGAATTGATCTTTAATTGTTTATCAAGTTTTACTGCTACTGCTAATATCATTTTTTTAAACCAGGAATTATTCAGCAATAATTGAGTCATTGCTGCATTTTTGTTTCCATTTTACGCGCGAAAGCAGAATGCTTCACGCGTCTTTGCCATCGTCTGGGCGTCTGTCATCTGTCCGTCCGTCCGTCCGTCTGTCACACTCTTGATCTGGATCAAAACGGTGCAAGCTAGGATCACAAAATCTTCACTGTGGACTGCCTCCAGGTTTCTAGTTTATCGTGACAAAATTTCGTGCCACTGGGTGCAGGGGTTCCCCTTGAACGAGGGCGTCAAAGAGGGGTACCCCCCTTAAAAGATGTCATTTTGCCGTTATTGGCTCGAATAATGTGAAAACGGTTGCAGATACATGCTGCTTATCATAACAAGCACTGGTGACAGGCTTTTTGGATTTATCAACATCGATGACCTTGAACGACCTTGAACCCCTAAAAAAAAAAAAGTTTTTAGTGAATTTATCGCAATTTTTGGATGCAGCGCACATTTCAACACTGAATTGCGATGAAATGGCTGGAGATAGACCAAGACAACCTGCGTATGAAATTTTCAGCATTCAACGTCGATTTTAGCAGTTCAAGTCCCGACCCCCTAGGTTCAAGGAGGCTGGCGCAGGCGGGCGTCAAAGACAGCTACCCTCTAAAAAGTGGTTATTTTACCGCAATGCTTTCTCACGTCTCGTGACTTTTGCTCAAATTACTTGTTTACTAATGATATCATCCAGTCTGCCTGTTTATTGAGGTAACTGGAATAATTGGTATTATGTTTGCAGTAATGTGCAATGTCGCAGTTTATTGGTGTTGTAATAAGAAGTTTTTGCTGTTGCAAACTTTTCAGTTGAGAATGCTTCATTGAACGATGTTGGGCTGAGTTTCTTTCCGAAATTCATTGAATTTCATGCTGTTATGTTTCGGGTAAGCATTGTTGTTATAACCATGTTATTGTCTTTAAAATTCTTTGTTTTTTTTTCTTTTTGTTAATTATCATACAGTGGTGCTGTCATTTTATGCTTTTGTTTTTACTTTGTTCAATTTTTGCCTTTTTATTGCTTTAATAAATTTATTATTTTTTTGAAATTATTTTTGGATTTCTGTGGTTTTGGAAATGTCTTTTAATTTTTGGTTTTTTTCGCTGCGTTTCACACTCTTAGCTATCATGGCCCCAATATCTTTGAGGCGCCATATCTCTACACCGGTGCAAGATGGACGCCTGGTCACAACGGACCACCCATAATAAGTTGCCCATTGCGAGTCGAATGGTCACGTGACAGATGACGTCACGTGACTTCAAAAGGTCAAGGTCGTGACCCCATTATCTTTGAAGTGCCATATCTCCCCAATTGACTTTTTTGCTGTTGCATCAGAAATAGGCCAAGAAAATGGTTTTACCAGTCAGCATAAACCTTTGACCATCATCAGACTTAGTTGTGATTTTGTTCAACGATGCATCTATGTTTCGTTGTCTGCTTTTATGATGACAGTTTGTTATGTGAATGTCAACGGTCAGGGAAATAGCGGATTAAAGCCGAAGGAAGGTGAAGTGATTTCCCAGCCATGGCAGTGGCCGCTCAACTATCGGGTATCTTACTGTTTTTTTTATTTGAGCTGAATGATTTATTTATTTATTTATTTGATCTTGTTTAGCAAAGTTATGTAGTGTTGAACTCCATATTGAGTAGGCAAGGGCGGGTTACTTTGCTAGTGAAATGAATGCATGCAAGGGTTTGGAAGGGGTTGTATGTGGTACGTGGTATGCGGTCGTAATAACATGCAGAGGGTGCCACTGATCCAATTGCCAGCATGAGCCGACACACGTCGCAGAGACTACAAAATTCATGGCCATCGTTAAGGCCTTATGCTGGGACCTTTAAGTGGCCGTCATTCACCAGATGTCGCCACAAAGCTGAGCACTACCGACGAACTTAACAGAATCAGCGGGAAAAGAAGACCCCGGCAACTCAACCCCTGCCCCCCTCAAGCTGCTCGTGGGGGCAAGGTGGGGATTATGTACCCAAGGCCCAAGGACTCGAACGCCGCAGTCGGGGTCCGTGACCGTGCAACAGGGAAGGCGCTAAAAAGGGCTGACAGACAGACAAACAGACCTTCCATCCATTATAGTACGATGCTAATTCAATTCTCATTTGATCAGCCACAGTATGACAACCATGGGCAATCGATTCAAGGCCTTGAAATTGATCAATTGATGTATTGCTGGCTAGGGACAGCCGTTTTCTGGGCCAGACTATCGTGTCTATCTGCTCGGCAATCCAGTGATTTGGTGGACGTGTCTCGTTGTCTTGCTGATGTTCATTGTAACTGCAGTCTGCGTTGCCATCATCTGCAAACATCGCTTAACGTCACCTCCTCATTTCTGGGGTCAGTTTTTCAACGCATCAATTACTCCATGAAACAACGCGATACACTGTTTGTCAGTTTGTGAGATGGGATTACTTGAGTGTTATGAGCAAAAGTGTCCTGATTAAAGCTATTGTTTCTTTGTTTCATTTTTACGCGCAACAGCAGCTACTGCTGTAGTGCATCTTAGCCATCGCAATTCTGTTCGTTTGTCTGTCACACGGGTGGATCAGTCAAAAGTGGTGCAAGCTAGAATCACCAAATTTTCATCGTCGGCTGCCTGGAAGACTCTAGTTTCACGATCTATAAAGCTTTTCTATAAATTAAAAAGGGGTCACCCCGAACAAAGGCGCTAAATGAGAGGGGGTAGGGAAAATTTGCAATTTCCAGCCGATACAACATTGGCAGAGTGAGACAGTCGTCTGGCACCCTCTGGCGACTAATTTTGTTTTACTTGGCTTTCAAACATGCACTGCTGTTGCACGTTCCCCTTTGCATTAGCCGGGCTTTTCTTGTCTGTTCAGTTACTTGTTTTAGTTCTTTTATTCCACACTCACACTGGTGCAGTAGGGTGGTCCTGTGGTGCAGTCAAGCATGACTAATGATTGACAGTGTAGACTACACGACCAAACGTCAGAGAGCATGGAATAAGTGTATTAAACAATTGTTGAGAGTGTATAAGTTTGTTTAATGCTGACTTATCCAGCTTCAGACTGTGGTTGAATAGTCGCTGAGACAAATTTGTTCAGTTTGCAGTTAGTCTGATAATATTGACTTTATAACTGAGCTTAGCACTGCCGTAAAGTGTTTATTGTATGATATTATAGTATATTCTAAATTTCGGCATTTAGCTAGCTTACCGATCTCGTGTGCTGAGATGTATTTGTGTGAATTTGTAGAGCGGAGATTGATTGTGTGTTCCTGGCTGATGCTTGCTTGGCTCTTACACTATGCACCATTCTGGTTTATGGGTCGCATTCTCTACTTTCATCATTATTTTCCTGCTCAGCTCTTCAGTGCCATGCTTACTGGTGTGTGTCATGAACTGACGCTCGAGTTGGTTACTGTGTGCTAGTATGTAGCGTAGATTTGGATGTTTTTAACTTGTCTTAAGATAAGATCAGATAAGATATTTGTAAGAATGCAAACATGTGATGTGATGATAAAATAATATCAGTTTTACTAAGTGTTTTCTACCTGTATACTATGTTTTAAGCATTTTATAATTCATCTTTTTTTCCCATAAAGAGGTGTTTGGTTTAATCTATGCAATTTTTCCTGCCAGATAATCTGTAGGTGGATAGACCACTAAGTCGGGGATATGTGGCTGTGGCTGGTGCAATGCCAGATCTTAGTCGATTTATGTATGTTTACTACGTATGATGTTATACATGTTTTATTCAAATTTTAGTGGCTAATAATTGTTAAATGTCTGTGTTTTTTAGCCATTTTCTTAGATTCTGTGGTTAGTCACCTGGAGTCATCTGTTCCTGTTGGTTGGTCGCTCACAGTGAGGCATGTTGTTAGGGCTTCAACGTTATCTGTGCTAGTCTATAGGTTTGTTGCAGTCAATTTTTTTCCACAAATTACTATTATATTGTTATGGTGATGCATTAAATTAAAATGGAACTACATGTATAGGTTTTGTCTATTTTTGATGCATTTTGGATTTTTTTCCAAGATATTGAACCAAAACTGTCTTTGATTTTCACTATTTTGGTGAAACATATGATACTTTTTTATCTGATACTTTTTTATCTTTTAACAATAGCTCTGTGACAGAAATGTGTTATTTACTTTGTAGAACCAGTAATTGCCACGTTCAACTACATCTTAAGTTCTGTGTTGTGTATTTTTTTATTGTATTGTACAACTGGCATTTTGTTACGATGGTTCAGCATTCGACTTGTGATTAAGAATCGTCAGTCTGAATAATGAGTTAATGGTGTAACAGTTTTGCTGAGCGTTTTGTCAACACACGTTTGGCTCTTCTGTTACCAAGCAGCATAGTTTGGTGCCCATTTGGTGAAAACCACAAAGTAGAGCTGTCAAATTAAAGTGTTAGCACGTTAATAAATTAAGGTGCATTTAAAAAAATTAATGCAAATATGTAAATTTAGTAAATTCTGTAAAGCATTTAAGTATTTCATTAAACCGCTTCTTATTACTACCAGTACTACTATCGTCCATAGCTTTGGGCATAAGCTATCTACAGGCTCACAACTGTGAACACGCTGCATCAATATGTCACGGAGGTGTGACAGGCTGATACTGACCAGACCTTAGTTTTGATATTTTTTATGAGATGATTATTGCTCATTATGTCACAGTAGTAGCATTATGGCTTGATGGCGTCAGACTGGTAATGAAGAGCTGTTTGGTTCAACCTTTGGCCATTTTACTGTAAGGTAACGACTATGGGCATGGTCACATATTTGTGTGTTTGTCGTCAATCAGTATAATTTGATACTGGCCGCCGAACAGCAATATTGCTGTGTGGTTGATAAGGTAACTGTGGGCCTGGCAGAAAGTACCGGTAATGGCTTATGACAGTGTCATCTGTAGACTGGCTGCTTGGAGACCGGGACTAGCTGTAGACTGTACCTGGTTTACCTAATATAGGACTTCTTCTTTATCGATGGCACATCTTGTTGTTTGTGTGTGTGAAGTTTCTACGGATTCAGCCCACTGTCGTACGGCATGACCGAACCGATGTCAACTGATTCAGCCAGCAGTGCTATGCATCGTCTGCACTGGCTTGACTCCTGGGACATATGACTGTAGGGCCCGGCCTACAGTTTTCCACGGGCCACGGAATTTCCAGCCGAGCTGCGGAATTTGACCTTTTCTGAGGAATGTTTACATTTCCGTCGAATTTCGCAGAATTTGGAGAAGTGGAGAAATAACCGATGATTAGTACGATCGTTGGCTTGATAACGTAGTTAAACTGACTATATCACAGAGAAAAGTTAAACTCATCTGCTTAAAACTGTGGCTGCGGGCTGTAATAATAATTACCATCAAAATACGGCGCAATCATAAATAAACGCAATGTGACTAATTGACAGATTACACTTTTGAAAAGAAAAAATGATTGATATTTTTTGGTCCGCCCGTAAGCGATAGCTTGCGGAGCAGTCTTATGTTTTAGCGCAGATGTTTATTTATTGCAACGCGAGATCTCCGAGATGCGTGAACCGACCGGCGTGAAATTTTGCATGGTGGTAACTACTAGGCCCAATTTTATAATGCCGGTCCAAAATTTAGGGGGGCCTTCCCCAAAAAAAATTTCGGGGGCGAAAAACATGCAAAATTTGGCCCGATTTCGGACGACTTTGAAGTTCGGCGGTGAATATCTCCGAAACGGATGAAGATATTCAAAATCGGATTTTTATTCCGTCTACCGCAATTCCTCATGCGTTAGGCGAAACAAGTCCGGTGAAGTTTGGTCCAGTGACCTTGGAGATCTCGATGTTGAATCATACCCACCTAAAGCGCATTTTTTGGAAGAACATATTTC
>Ga0056128_1003259_pt1 | contig 19827 bp, 12 predicted proteins | sample WorMetLIZISLAND2_FD_71113 | JGI IMG/M metagenome (GOLD analysis project Ga0056128, IMG submission 71113) | Marine gutless worms symbiont microbial communities from Max Planck institute for Marine Microbiology, Germany - Olavius geniculatus... ... | reverse complement strand
CAATTATACGAACAGACAGACAAGTTATTAGCAGGTTCAGGGTGCGTATGACAAACCATGCTAGGGGTAGACAACCCACAGTTGATTATATTATTCAGAGCCATTTTTTGGCTTAAAATATCTACGCACCAGTAGCCCTGACGGCCAAGAATTTTCAGACATCAACTTGCCAATTGTATCCTTCATAAGGTCAGAAAAAGTTTTTTTTTGAAAAAGGCATATTTGCTCTTTTCAACTGCGATCACGAAGACGAACGACAGCCGGAAATAGCAATATGGCCACTCAAACAGGAAGTAATTATATTGCCGCATATGTGACAGATGTGATAAAAATTCTAACGGAAAATCTAGAACTTTCGATCACGTCGAGATGACGAAAGTGTCGCTAAGACGATAAACGGCAGCGAAGTGGCTGCCAAAACCGGAAATACTTAGACTTATAGGCCCTACTTTTAAAACTAAAAATTACGACAGGACAAATTAAAATTCCGACGGCAAATCTGGATCTGTCGCTGTTTTCCAGCAACAAAACGCTCGGGAATATTTTTACAATTGCAAGCACGTCTAAGTCGACCTACGCAACTCTTGTCTGCTTGTCTGGCGGAGGCCACTTGAGACTAGTCTAGTAGCTACGCTGTCTGCATACAGATTAAGAGACATTCAACACGGTGCTTTTCGCTTCAGTTGTTTTTCAGTTTTATACCGATGTGTTAATTACTGTTGCCACAGCGCAGTCAGTTTTGACCATAAAATGACAAAAACGTCGCTATTTGTGCAATTTTTGAACCACCCAAAGGTCATTTGTAAAGCTAAACGTATGTCTAACCGTTTTGAAGTTCTGGGGAAATGTTTTAAATCCTGGGTGAGCAATATAAAGTTTATGTTCAAAGCTAACAAATAAAAACCAGTTCTGTTCTCGGTAGTTCTCATAAATGAGAAATCAACACAGTGGTTCTTGATTATAGCAAGTAAGAAGTACAGTAATTGATATTTACGGGTTTGTTGGACCAAAGATAAACAAAGAGCTAAAAGGCAACATCGGTTTCGGAATTCTCTCGAACCCAACTTCGTCGTCGTCTAATTGATCTTCATCCATCTTCTCATCGCTCTCTGAATCCACATCAAACGTTAAATATTCAACCACTAGAATACAGTGATACATTAGCAATTCAAATAATTATTTGTTTCAACCAACGTCTTCAACATAGATAATTTTAGCAAAAATAACTTTGGTCAGCGATTCCGCCTATTCCTACACATTACTCCGTAGCGTGTCTCGTCGTCTGTTGTCTGTCACACTCGTGCATCCTGTTTAAAACTTTCGATGACTTAAGAGGGTATTAGGCATAAGTATTAGATGGTATTGTGGAGTCTAATGACACTATTAGATAAGATTTCTGAACCCAGGGGAAAAAGAGCTTTGTTGGTCAAAACTGTCAGTTCTGTGCTGTCACCTATTGCCAAATTACTTCTAGCCCTGTATTGTTTATATTCTGAGAGTAAGACTATCTGTTTTAGTAGGCCTATCTAAATATTTAAAAAAACGAATTCGATGCGTTTGGTTACTGTGAGACGCTTTTCAGTGAAATATCAAAGGCGACAGTTAACTCAGATGTATAGGGTGCAGTAACGTAGCCAAAAAAGGAGGAGCCCCAAGGGGCCCAGCCCTTCCCAACAATTCTCCAGACAAAACATAAGCATACGTATATAAACTGCACAAAATTTGCCAACTTGGTCGGTTTATTCTCCAGAAAATAATTAAAATTGTTGCCACCAGATTTCCTCTTTTAAAACTAAAATGCACCAAATTCGATTTCAGCCGGGGCTCCGCCTTAGACCCCGCTGGGGGAGCTTACAGCTCTCCCCCAGATCCCCTAGCTAAATTTTAGGGGGTCCTACTGCTAAGAAAAAGGAGGGGAAAATGAGAGCACGGGAAGGGAGGGAAGGGGTAAAAGGGAGAAAGGCAGAAAGGGAAGGGATAAAAGGGAAAAGGGGAGAGGAGGGGAAAAGAGATGAGGCTCCCGAATTAAAATTTTTGGTTACGCCACTAATAGGGTGTCTTCTAAAATGACACAATGTGTATCAATGTCGACTTTTAAAAACTGTGACATCACAAAAACACGAAGTAAGTCGAATATTTGTACGAGTTAAAGCATTCATGAGAGATAAAAAGCCCCACCGTGACCGTAAATGGGACCGCAAAATATTCTTGCAAATGAGTATCGAACACAGTATAAAACTCCGCTTTCTAAGTTGTTTTACTATTAGCACAAAAGAAATACATTTTAAGCATGTCACACCTTCGCTTTGTTGATGAAAGGCCGACTGAAAACCAAGTCTTCTCTTGGAAACTTGCATCGTATCAACTTTGCTGTACACAATAAATTAGTAAACGTTTGCATAAAATGATCCACGAATATCTTTTTGTGTATCGTGATGCAAATGTTGATATCTACAGTACATGTTTGATCACTAATGCTAACCGACGGCCCCTTACAAGTTATATAATAATCTGTCGAATGCAATGCAATGTCCGTCCGTCCGTCCGTGCATGCAACGTTTGAGGCTTCATCTCAATAACGGCACGAGATAGACACATGGTTACAATGATCAATGAAGTAAAGTGCTGGTGACGAATCGAATGGTCATGTGACTGACAATGTTAATTGTTTAGTTAAAATAATAGCGAAATATGACAATCACATTGTTGCTCTACAATTTTAAATTAAACTTTTTAATTTTTTTACTAGTCTAAACAGCTTACTGATTATATTTATACCGATATATTATACTGTAAATTGTCGAAATGCATTAGACAGACTCCGTATTAGTATGAAAATTATTTTGTTTTCAATAAACCTAATTACATTGTTTGAATGCACTTAACTCTTCATTTCTTTTTCGATATTGAATAACGTAGAACAGTCATTCAAGTCAACCTATCTTACTATAATGGGCGGAAAGTCAGTTTGTCTGTCTGTCTGTCTATCAGCCCCCTGTAGCGCCTTCAATGTTGCATGGTTGCGGACCCAGACCGCGACGTTTGAGTCCTTAGGCTTTGGGTACATGCGCTCCACCTTGCCCCCACCTGCCCCCACGGGCAGCTTGAGGGGCGGGGGTTGAATTGCCGGGTGGTCTTCTTTCCCCGCTGATTCTGCCAAGTTCGTCAGCATAGTGCTCAGCTTCGTGATGACGTCTGGTGAATGACGGTCACTTTTAAAAGGTCCCAGCCTAAGGCCTTAAAGACACCGGCCATGAATTTCAGTTTCTGCGACGTGTGCTGGCTCGCGCTAACAATTGGATCAGTGGCGCCCTCTGCAAGTTATTACGACCGCAAACCACGTAGTGCATACAACCCCTCCCAAACTTTTGCGTGCATTTATTTCACTATAGCAAAGTATAATCAACAGAGTTATGTCAATCAACCGACAGTTGCAAATTTCCAGCAGAGGGTATTACGGGTGCTCAAAAGTTCAATTTTGCTTCCACTTTCCTCCGTATCGGGGATTTCTAGCCAAATTGTGTACTTTGTAAAAAATTTTTAGACAAAAAACATTTTCCGACAAGCTAAAATTTAGCGGGAAGCAATTGCCCCTCTGTCCCTACCGCGATGTCCACAATCTTTCAAATATAAAATTGTCACTCCGTTTACTTTTAATACTGTATCCAATGCGGTGTCCGGACATTCTTCCCCCGGTCACGATCCCCCCCGATCATTCTTCCCATCGGTCACTACTCCCCCTAGGACATTCTTCCCCCCGGTCTTAACTCCCCTTTTCCATTGATCCAAGATCCGTTTAGGGATTCATCATCATCATCATCATCGACAACCATGGGCTCAACGGGGACGCTGAAATCGCGAGACCTGACATCGCGAGACTGGACAACGTGAGACCATGTAGCAAGGGTGGACATCGCGAGACCTGACATCGCGAGATCATGTAGTTTAAGCACAAAATTAAACAGCGGTTGAACAGAGGGACTGAATAGTCATTGACGGATTATTACTGCTGAGTAGAAATCAGAAAACTGTCCGTTGACAACTAAAATGACCGGCTGAGTAGGAATGCGAAAATGTACCTGGAGGCTTGTTGTCAAAGCTCCTTTGCAATCATATGCATCTTTGTTACTGCATTGTTAGCGTATTCGATGGGTTTTGTTAGCCTTCCTAACGTACATATAACCGTTCAGACAAATTTTCTTTCCTCCTCTGCAGGTTTCAATAAACTCCATAATGCAGACGAATACTATCGATGTCGCAAAAGATTCACGTACGTAACACTTTATACTAACCCAAATTGTCGAGTCATTCACACCTTCTCAATCTCTTCTTTGAAGTTCTTATTTTGTCTTCAGCTCTTCTTGAGCAGGTCTGTTGCTGCTGTCAAAGAGGAGTCGTAACCGGCAACGTTGTTCTATTATAACTACTAGAGCTACGATTGCAGACGTGATGAAAAACCGCCGATGATCTCCGCCACCTCACAATTCCTACTTTTACCACTGACTAAAACAATGGAAAGGGGGAGTTAAGACCCGGGGGGAAGAATGTCCGGGGGGAAAATGTCCTACTTTCATCTAATGCATATCAGTGGGCGCTAATGGAAGATCGCAGAGCTACTGTCATGTACTCACGCGCTGAAGCCGATGACGTCAGGCTGGTCGCCAATGATGGGCGGGATGCAGATGGTGACGCCGGACGTACTGAACGCATTGCTCGCGCCGTTCACTGCCGTACCGTCCACCAGCTGAAACTCTTTCGCCGTCTGCAAACAACCTCAAACGTTCACTGAGTGGTCTACGTGGAGTCGGATTCAAAACCGATTGGGCTCTGTTTGGTAAATATATGGAGGCTCTCACAAATTCTCTCACAGATCAACCGCAGACTGTAGGCAAAAAACGGTCCAAAACACACGTAAGCTTACAAAGAATTAGTATTTCGCAATACAGAGTAAAAGTCCTTTCCTCCAGCCAGAAAATGCTGTGCTATACCAAGTAAACTTGAATGTCGCAACTAGAGCCACAACTAGAGGTCCAACAGTGTCCTGCTCTTGTTCGACGGGACCCCGTTTAGTGCGGCAAGATTTAGTGTTAGGCCTATGTAAAGTTAGCGCACGCTTTGATTTGATGCACTGCAGCCAATCAAAGCACTTTTCAGAGACTGCGTGGCACCCCTGATCCAACGAGGTCCCATCAATAAAGAGAAGGTAGGCCTAGTTGAGTAAAAAATATAGTGTTACATAAAAAAATACCAGACTATCAATAGGCCTAATTTTGATAAATAATAGCGTGACGGTCTACGCAATGATCACTATTGCACGTTCAGGCGAACATATTTTCTCGGCCATTTTTAGCACGAAAGCCAAGCTGACATAATGACAGTACATGTATCATTATTGCACCGACTAACATACCTGTTCGGAGAGTTCGGCGCGCTCTTCGGCTGCCGTCAAAGCCTGCGCGTTGCCGAGATTATCAACAGCGATAGCGAGAAACACGTTCAACAGAGTGTCTACAGTGCCATAGCGTCAAGGACGTCACATGAAAGTCAGAATGACTGAATCCGAGCATCGTTAAAAAGTCAAATGTCAAATGCCAAATGTAAATTTATATAGCGCATTATCGTAAAAGAACCTATAAGGCGTTGTACACACTAATACTGCGAGAACAAGAACGTCTTCAGCGACTATCTGAAAATGTCAACAGAACACTCCGGATCCCGAAGGTAATCGGGCAGTGAGTTCCAGACACTCGGGTCGGCAACAGAAAACGCCCGGCGACCGTATGTGCTAGTGTTGTTAAATTCCCGGTAACAAACGTCGCTAGTAACTTACTGGTAATTAACGCGTTCCTTACGCGTAAATTGCCGGTAAGTTACCGGTAACTTATCGGTACCAAAAAAAAAATATATATTTTTTATTTTGCCGGTAGCTTGCCGGTAACTTACGGGTAACTTAGGAATAATTCGTCTGTCCCGTACGAGCTCATAACTTGAACATCAGAATCGCAAATCGCATAAAACCACATTCATAAATAATGTAAATGTTTTCCAAAGCAGAAGTAGCTGGTGTGTCAATTTGTAATCTAAACAGTCACTATCGTCAAAAAACTCCAGTGCTTAATTATGCGAGCGGTGCACGGAATCGATGGCGGGGCGGGGCAGCGCAGGCGCCGACTGAAAATTAATCCTAACAGTAACGCGTTAATACTTGCAGGCCGCAAAAGCAGTAAAAGATACAGTTTCCAAAGAGGACGAGTATAACGAAATACAGTGAGTAGAACATTCCGCCGCCGCTAACGCCACCTTGCGACCTGATGGCGTAATACATCACTTCGTTCCAGTCTTCACCGGTCAAGATCTGTGCAATAAACACCGCATCTCTTAGCTCATCCATTCATCTACCCTATACCATCAATCAATATTGCGCACATCGTCCTGATAATTAGATGGCTAGCGAACGGCATATGACACAGTCCGTTTGCATAAACCAAAGAGTCAAAACAGCGCTTTTTTCTAATCAGTAAGTAAAGGTTTTAATTTGACGAATTCACAGAGCTTATTAGCTTCCAAAAACTGCTAATGTAGTGACCCTGGTCCGGATACTTGCAGGAGACAACTGGAAACAAACCGACAAGCTGGCGTCTTTGGCTGCGTTATTCATGTTCTTTATATGCCTGTTGACAAACTATTATTTGATATACGGTGTTCCATACTTTTCGTTTTCCATTTTTCAGTCTTTTTTTCTGGTCTCGCAATTTTAGCGTCCCTACTTGCAGTCTCAAACATTCTACAAAGTAAAATCGGTTGATAGTAATTAGGTCTTCTACACGACGAACACGCTAGTATATTATCTCGCCAACCGCTGCACAAAAACGGCCGAATTTAGATTATGTAGACTATGGAATCTGAGAGGCAGCTTTTGATATGAAGACCCCCTGTCCATACCCATTAAATATTTTTTTCAGCACACGAATATTTTTAAATGTTGTTTTTCTGCGAACTAATCCAACCTACTTCAAACCTTATTTATAGGAATTTTTCTTCACGTTGTTCGTGTCTTTGCAACACACGTTCAAAACAAAAAAAAACACATATGATATGCAATTTTGAGCGACAACATAATGACGATGACAGCGTATCACTGAGCACATTGATCACCTGAAACACGGTCAGAAGTGCTACAGGAAATGTGTCGAAATTCGCAGAAGGCCGACCTTCTTCAAAATTCCACCTGCAAAATTTAAAAAAAACACTTGTATTATTTAAACAAAAAATGGAAAAAAAATCTAGCAGTCTTGCAAAACATGCAAACAAAGTTAATTAATAACGCAGTGTATAGTGTAACGTAATGTAGTGTTTGAAATGTTCATCGACACTATAATTTAAACATTACCCAACATTTTTTTCTATAAACAGAGCTAGATCTAACCACTGTTCCGGCAACGGTTTTACTGCAACGTTTGCCGCTATGGCATATTACAGATAATTTCATAGTACAATCACTATACTGCGCATATGAACTGTTGTCAATAATGCAGTTGTCAATTTGTAAGACTTACTCTCCGCCGAAAAGCTGCATCCCGAGCAGCGCGAAGATGAGAATAAAGAGAAACAACAGAAACAACAGAGAGACGATTGAACGCATGCTGTTGAGCAGCGAAATCACCAGATTGCGCAGCGACGACCAATACCTGCAACCACGCGTAAAAAATACACCACTCAGCATCATCAATATTATCATTGTTATCATCATTTTGTTGCAAAAATATAACAATACATAAACCGCAGCGGAACAGTGGTGTTCTGACTTTACAAAACATCAGCTATAATTATATGTATTTACATTTGCTATTGTGTATATTTACATCATTATTATTATAGTTATCATAATCACACTTATAATCATAATCATACACATAATCATAATCACTATCGTACAAGTCATTTTGTTAGACGAGACTTGTGTGTGTAGGCCTACGCACGTAGAAACTAAGACTAATTTGCACATAAAAACTAAAAAGTTAACGAAAATAACAACTACAGTTATATATTAAACTTCAGGTCTATTCAGTATTAGGTTTCTAAAATTAATAAATTTGTAAAAAATAATTTTCTAACGTAATTTAGTCATGCAGTGTAGGCTACTGAACTACACAAAGTCAGCACAATAAGGGTCGCAATATAAAGTAAAGACTGAATTAAAAGTGCTAGTACCAACTTTTGAAAAAGCAATTGAGTTAGCTAATCGAATACGATCTTTGGTGATTTCTTACACAAATTCAAGGTGACCAACCAACTAACCGTGTTACTTTGAAAATCCGCAGAAGTCGCATTGCTCTGAGAATACTAATGCCGAATGAGGAGTCTGTGTAATACATTGCCCAGACCACTTCGAACAAACTGCCACCGATTACCTGCCGCGACAGCAGCAAAAGCATCAAGTTAGCAGTTAGCCAGATCTTATATTCAACTTTCATCACCACAATATACAATGGTTCAAACAGATACAAAACCGATGAGCGGACATTAACTGCTTCTTATATGCTTATTCTGTCCTTAGATCAATTCGACCGTTGAGTCGAGTCGGCGTCGCATGCGCCATAGAAAGCGTCATGCCAAAGTATCAAACGCTTTAGTTATCGATTAAACGCAAACTTCGCACAAACAGTTTCGCGTTTTAATTTACTGTAGCCCCCTATCTACCCTATTGCACTCAATGCCAACGAACAATCTCATACTCTGCCCGCACCATCCAGAATATTGCGCAGTCTAATGTTATATTTTCCCGTACAAACCGTTTAAACTGCAATACGAATTCAAAATAAACTGTGTGCACAAATAACGTTCAAGTACAATTTTCTGAATCGTACATAGTTACATATTTTCAGCAAAATTAACCCAGTATACATGAAGACAATTAATACAGTACCCAACCACGGACAACACGTACAAAAAGTATCACCACTAAAGAAAAAGTTTTGGCCACCAAACCCTACCAAAAACATAGCGCTTACAGAAAGGCACAGGTTCCTATTCCGACAGTTGCTATTCTGACAGCCACCACTCCGAACGCAAGTAACATTACAGTAAGTATTACGCCTGCAGCTGTGGGAACAGTTTGCGTCCGCTGTAAAAGATGAACCTCATCACTATTCCTAACTCTATCACTAACTCTAACATTATCCCTAACCCTCTATTTCGGTATAGACAGTGTCGCAATAGCACTTGTCGGAATATTAGAAGACTGAAGAAATGCAATAATTACCTCCGCCAAGGAGGTAATGTTTTCGCCGGTTTTTGTTTGTCTGTCTATTTGTCTGTTTGTCTGTTTTCTGTGTGTCAGCAAGATAACTCAAAAAGTTATGGACGGATCTTTCTGAAATTTTGAGGGTATGTGGGCATGGCACAAACTACCAGTGATTCAATTTTGGGGGTGATCCGGCAGAAATCCTGGATTCTGGATCACTTTGAAATTTTCGTTACCATTGCGTTAAGAGGGGCGTAAAGGAACTGCTGGCAAAGCAAAGATGGTGACGCCACCTGGTGAATAACATTGCCTTGGCGGAGATACCGGGCTATGACTGCTTTCTAGTTTACTACTGATCTGTAATTCTGAATAGCGTTTTGTTGACTAACGCATTATGCACCATGATAGGAGTTTTATAAACAAGGCTAACTAAAGTGCCATTTAAGGACATTAAAAACCAAAAGTAAGTCATTTTGATATTGTACAGAACACTCCCATCGCAATAGTTATTATCTGGTAAACATGAATAATAATGCGGGAGGTAAACTTACGACACAGTCGAAAATGTTAAACGACGACTGAAAATAGAGCTGCAGACCAAGGCCGTACATCTTGAGCAGACCTTCGCAGATAAACAAAGCTAAAAACACGAACTCAGCATGATCTGAAAACAAACGAAAACATAGCAAACATGCTGTATTACTTTCCATAACTATCATCTACTTTTCTACACCGTGTCCTGAAAAAAGAGACTACACTTTTTTCTGAACAACTTTAACAAATTGAAACTTATTTTTATAATTTTTAGCACACATTATCACAATGATACGTTTTACTAAAAGCATCTAAAACGTTTCTTTAAAATTCACATCTCACTAAATATAGCTAATTTAATCGTGACGTCATCGAAAATGCCATTTTTGCGGACATATAACGTCTAAATGAGCCTCTGCAATATGAAAACAAAAAAATGATAAAAGAAAATTGCAGTAAAAAAATTTCAGAGATTGTTGGCATAAAAATAAATAATATTTAATTACAATTTTTAACTTAGTCCTGCTTTTCGCCGTGTTAACCCTTGGCCGTCGCGTGCAGTACGGGAACGTCGTTGTGCAGCAGCCGTTATCAGTGGGCAGCGTCATTTCTGCAGCATGCGTTAGCGTCGCGGTAGTGCACATTTGTAATAAAGCGAAGTGGACTATCAGTATACTGTCAGTTGCATGTTGCTTTTCTAATGTTGCCTACAAAAAATTGTAAACATTTTTTAAAAATTATGTTAAAATTATTAACAGAAACACTGTTAGATTTTTCACCTCGGATACAATAAAAACGGCATTTTTGATGACGTCATAATTACGTCAACTCTACGTAGTAACATGGCAATGTAAAAATATTTCAAAGTTTGATAAAGTAAATATTCAGGAAGACTCATGCCAAAAATTATAAAAATTAGTAAAAGTTTGACAAAAAATATGTCGAAAAAACGGTAGACTTTTTTCCGGACACGGTGTATATTTTCATAATTATTCTCATAAATTATCCTCAGTCTTCAGTTTACTGGCACATTCAAAAAGCTTCCCCATATTTTAGTCTATACTGCTAACTTAGTATCCAAATACAGACGTCACGAAAGTATTCACTACGAATGATTATATCCAGAGAAGGACGCCATTCCAAGACGGTGTAAACATGGAGTCGAATTTAAATAACTAATATTAATAATAGTCAGATACAACGAACTTTACTGACATCAGCAAAACCGATCAAATAGAACGTCAAAAAAAGAATAAACTAAAAACTAAACTGCGGCATTTCCGTATGCGGCAAGAAGCTTAGTGAACGATTACTTCGCAAACCGACAGTTGACGTTAACGCTACGATGTGATGACAAGTCAAGCACCTCTGGATCATTATTACGTTTGAAGCTATGCAAATCTGCTTTTCTGTAGTCATGTTTTAACGCCAATATGAGTCGTAGCTTACATAAAAAGTCGGTAAGATACTGCGGCTGTCCGTGATGCTCTGCGGCGACGAAGACAGTGTTGAGAAAGACAAGAATGATAACAAGCCAATAGAACGTCTGACACTTCACCAGACGACGTATCTTTAACCTTTTACGCCACATACGCATACAACGATGCATCGTTGACTGCACGCAACGGCGTACAAAGTGTTCTCCAGCTTGTGGATGTAAAACGTGAATTAGTACATTCAACTCGCAAGGATGTGTAAACATTAATACTTAAACAGTTACTAGTTTTTCCGTAACGACTTTGTGTTGTTTAGTTATTCTTGTGTTCAGTATACGGTGACGCAGACTAGAGATGACCGGGAATGGCTTTTTACATTTTCATTCCCTCCTATTCCCATGCAGTCAATTCCCATTCCTTCAAATTCCCATTCCCATTCCCAATTTTGTAATAAATTCCCATTCCCATGTGATTCCAACTGGCCTTTTCCCATTCCTTCCCACATCCATTCCCAAACATTCATTCAATCGATGCAGCATAACATTTTTGGGCTGACGAAAGACACAGACCTAACATACAATATCATGCTGCGCTTGTCATCGCAGACCGTATAGGCTACGCGTCAATAACGTAGGCCTACTTCTTCTGGTGTCTTTTTTACTATAATTTTTTTACCTGCATTAATGTAAACATAATTACTAACGTTGTTGTTTGGCATAAACGGTTTGCAACAGTTAACTTCTGCCTATCGCTTCTGACATCGTGACACAAGTGCTGCTATACGTCATACTTTTATTTCTGCGATAACCCAAGCACATTTGGACCGACAACAAATTTAAGACAAACCTGAAGGTGGTAGATTTATTTCATCTTTTCGCATTTACCTCAGAGTGCAACACGAAAGACTGGTTAAAATCGATGGTCCACGTGCGTTAACGTTGTTGCAGAAACGAAGAATGGCAGCTTTTTATGGGCCTGTATAACTTACAGTAATTTCAGTGTTTGAATTGTGAAAAATCAGCTAAAGGGGCTAAGCTTTTTGGCGGTCAGAAACCGAACAAAATTGTAATGTAAATCGTATGTATACAGTACGTAGCTGACCCCCTGTACATAATTTGACAGTGTGTTATGGGGGTTAAGGAAACAGTTGGGGGGCTCAACCTTTCAACTTCCTCGGCAATTCAAACACTGAGTAATTTATTGTTACAGAAGTTGAATGAATACTGACTTGAAACGTTTCTCGAGATGCCATAGTCTGATGGACTTGCGGTGTTGACGTTGCTTCGATCGATCTCCGCTGAATGGACCGATGCCGCCTAATCACAACAACCACCCGCCCGAGTTATTAATGATTATCATCACCATTATCGTTATTATGCATTGATACAGGGCAGTGTTTGCTTGGCGCTGATCATGCACGCACAAAATTGGACACCGTGAAGTAAAATGTCACTCGGACGTCGACCATAACCAAGCTGGGCATTTTCACTTTTTATCGACCCACCGAGTAAAGCGAAACAACAGCCTATGTCACCGTCAGGTTTGCATGACAGCAAAGTCAAAGCAGAAGTTAGGCCTATATACTCATACGGCCTAGTCACTAGGTGGTCGATAAAGCTAAGCACCTACAGCATAACGTTCACACATCCACAACTTCATGAGATTACTTACCGATTTTTGATAGGCCTGTTTTTTTACCAGCCAAATCAGAGGTAGGCCTAAATTTGCAAATCACTAACTCTCAATGATCTCATCACATCCTGAATGCGTTTTTAAATGCAGTCAGCTCTAAAATACTGAAAGTTAATTTGTTCTCGCTTACTTTGAAGCTGGTAGTGTATGGTAATGTTTGGGTTGCAATTAGACCTGGGAGTCAGGTCGATCAAGTCGATTCAAGTCGACTTGGGTTTTCCAAGTCGAGTCAAGTCGGTCTGTTGCAGCGTCACCGTCGAAATTTTTTGGCGCCGTTGGTTTCATTACAAGTCATTTCAAGTCGACTTGAGAAGTCGACTTGACCCAAAGACGTTAAAATATCTATGTTGAACATGAATTATAATAAGTGTCAAAAATGTTTACATATAGCTACAGCGTACGTTTTTGTTTTCCAGCGAAATAGTGCACACAGCTTGTAGGCTAGAGGCCAGGGCCGCACGATCCATATACAATGCTCATGCAGTTAACTAAGCAAAGTTGCAGCCGCCAACCAGCATTAATTTACATCGATAATTTATGCAAAAAAAATTCAAATTATTCGAAAAAATGTCGAACTTGTCCTCCATTGTTTTTTACACTGACTATAACTTATATTTGACATTTCAGTAAAATACATTAAAAATTACCAATAGACTTTCGGTCGATCTGTAGAAATTGTTGGTTTTGGGATATTTATGTTTTACAAGGTAAAGTAGCAATACAATAGGTGTGGTGTGCATGCCACCAAATAGCAAATTTTTACGAAGTCTACTGCTTTTAAAAAATGTGAAAATTGATCAATATTTAGTGAAGATAATAGTCAAAGTGCAATAGCTTACTTTTTTAGGCCACCCTGTATGTTGGCTGGCCTACAAATTAGTAGAATAGGCCTCCGAGATATGGCCAGTTTTACATTGAATTTCCTACCCCCTTTTATTCAAACTCTAATTTGGAAATGTTTCCTTTAAACTAGATGGTTGAATTTTTGTATGCTTAAGTTGAACACACGTGGCTAATTAGTTACTCGTGTAAAAAGTTTTTCCCTACGGCCTAAAGCTTAGCCACAATACATCCGTTACAGACGGACGTCAACCATGCCAATAGCTGGACCGTTACATAAGTAGACATACGGTCAGTTAAAAACATAACGCACAGCTTTTAACAGTTTGTATGAATTTCCTTTAAAAATGACGATAACAAAAAATCCGCCGAAAAAATAAAACATTTTATGAATAGCCTACAGTATACTTAAAGCGTTCACGCACGTTCATCACAACTTCTGAACGTCTCAAGTCGTTTGAAGTCGACTCAAGTCGACATGCTGCTGTCAAGTCAAGTCAAGTCGAGTCGGATGTGCTCAAATCGACCGCCGTCGACTTGGGGTCATTTTAGCCTCAAGTCGGTTTACGTTTCTGTACCGCAGCGACTCCCAGGTCTAGTTGCAATGGGTCTTCCATGGTTGTTTATTTGCAAGGTTACTGCAAAGTATATCAGTAAAATGTTGAAAAAAGTCGACATTTGACACAGTTATAGCAAAAACTTGGCGACTTGTTTTTCACTGGACCACTCTGTATCGGTTTTCACAGTGTCAGACATCATGCGGCGTCGCTGTGGCGTTTTTGCGTGACTTCGGGGATAAACGCCGTTTACAAACGATCGGACCAAATTACTTACTTACTGACCAGATTAAGTGCCACACGAAGCGATCTTATAAAAAGCCGATAAAAACACGTCAAGTGATGGCTTCTGCAACGGCTGATACGTTGCAACGCCCATCAACCGTATGCGACTCTGCATATTCTTTATAATTCAAGCTCAGCCGCTTCCTAGAACGATAATTTCAGAGGAGCCAAAATCTCAGAGAAAAGAAAACGTCCACACTAGACTTTGTAGTTTTTTTGCTATTCGTTTTACCCACAGTTTTGTTACAGCTCACCCAAATGCTTAGTAGTGATTCGTTTTTATTGCTTGATAATATAACAACAAAAAGCGAATAAAATAAACAAAAAAGTAAGAAGTAAAAACCCGAAAAAAATAGAAAATGTGTGGCCGTTCATATTCAGAATGAGGTTTACTCTTTTTTTCGTCTACCCGGACGCAATATAAGTTTGATTACATCTAGTTATTTGTAACTATAGATAACCAACATCAACTCAGCCTGGCCATCGCTAAGTAGACAGCTACAGTGTGTACCCAGCAAAAGATAAACCGAAACACATCGCGTGTGGTCTCACAACGTAAGCCCATAGTTACAAAGAAAACGACTAATTAGATTTTACAGTTTTCCGATTGGCTTCGTTACAGCAGAGCAGGATGGACGTACCGAGTTCGTCGTCGTTGTCGTCGTCTAGATCCAGATCATCAGCAGAGTTACCGGCACCGCCCTTCAGCTGCTTCAACTTGCGTCGAGCCGCTCGTCTGCGTGCTGAACATCACACCAATTTCATCATCATTATCATCATCACCATCAGCCGCAGCAGCAGCATCATTGGTCGCAGCAAAACGCGAAACAAGCACCGAATTAGTCAAAATACAACCTTTATATCTACGCCATTGTTGACGTTTCAGCAACCACTGCTGCCTTCTTCGGAACGACTGTCCGCCAGGTGTCACTGCGGCGGACAGTAATTTCAAGTGCAACCTTTGAGTCTATTCGAAGGACCGAGGCAATTCTGTAAAACGTGGAAGCGCTGATCGGTGCTGCCACCCGGTGAATAAAAATAAGCAATCGCAAGGTTTGGCTGGATGTTCGAACACCAAAATCTCCCTTTCACCTGGCGGATCAGAGACCCCATTCAACACAATGCGACACTGGACCCCCTGCTGACAATAAGCGTTAGGCTAAAGCTTAATTTTAATGTTATGCGTTACAGAAATTCACGATTTACTTACTTACTTCCTTACTTTACATCCAAATCGAGCGGTGTAACGAAGGGAACGACACTCGACAAACTAACAGACGCACAACGCTACGAAAAATGTGTATGAATAGGCGGAATCGTTTGCGCTGCAAGAAGCGACTTTGCCAAAAAATATCCCAAATGCAATGCAAACAATATAGTAACATTTGATACTATATTTAGCTTTATTTGTTATTCGATGACAGCATAAGACAAAAATAAACCAACATAATTTTCGTATTTTCTTTATTTTTTGCTCACAAATTTTTCGTGCCATTTTACGACGATGGGCATGAATGCATGCTTTAATCTGACGTTAGACGTGTCCCACCCAATCAATTAACAATTAAAAGTTGCTGTACATTATTAGAAAACATGTACTAATAAATGTCACAATTATTAAAATTAATTAATGCCGTTTCTTACCTTCGATTATCTTCATCTTTTCCTCTTCTGAAGTCCTTTCTTCGTTCAGGATCACTTCCTCTAAAAATATTTACACGACGATTGATTGATCATTGATGTTAATGTTAAAAAGCCAAAAATTTTATAATTTTGTTCGAACTGTAATCGATCAAAAAACTTAATCGAACAATTTTCAACATTAATTTCTCTAGTAAAACATTCTAATGTGTCGACAGATTGAACACACACCTGCCTTACAGATCCACTCCAGGTAAGCCTCTGCCTGGCGGTCGACAACCTGCTGTTTGCGCAGCTTGAGAAAAGCTCTTCGGTTTTCAACGCGCTCTCTTTCCTTCGCAAACTCTCTGTGTCGTAACATACCCAAGAACAGTGCACTCATCTTAAACAATGTGACACACTCACGCTGTGGCGGGTGGCGGCGTGGCGTAGCGGTATAGCGTTTCATCTTATCAACGAAGTTACTTTTCGCCGGACCGGGTTAGTACTTGGATGGGTGACTGCCTGCAGGCAGGTAAACCATTCCGATATGTAACAAGCCGCTTACGTCAACTCAGCCTTCCATCTTTCCGGGGTAGGTAAATCGACTACCAGCCTATCTGGTTGGAGTTAAAGCGGCGCGCGTTCACCTGTATCGGGTGGCCCAGTGGCAGGTGATCCCATACGGCAGATGACGCTCCGTAGCTTTGTGATGAATTAATTCCTATAAAAAGCTATGGCACTAATTTTAACCTTTTAATCTTTAACCTTGGCATCAAAGTTGAGTTACCAAACGTTTCAACGTTACAGAACGCTTTCTACAACTGTCAACATCTGTATTGTAAAAAATCACCAGATCTCAAAATGCAGGGACGCAAAAAAAACACTAAAACAGCAAGCAAATATCTTAAATATTCGAAAAAAATTTAACAGCCCAAAACTTCGTGTAAAAGAATTAAATGCAGCAGAAAGTTGTCAACTATAGGTTTTATGCAATTTACAAACGTTTACAAAACGCTCAGAAAAAAAGAAAATCTAGCAAGTGCAGACTACTACTAGAAGGAAAATAATGGCGCTGAAACGGACCCGCTGAGAACGCCAAGGATAAGGTTGAGCATGAAGAAAGATCCGAGAATAATGAGCGGCACATAATACATCCAGCAGAAACTGCTGCCCAAAGCATCGTCCGTCTGCATTCACACGTCATTATAATAATAATCATCATCATCTAGTAAATAAATAAGTAAATAAACTGGTTAGCAAGCGATCAGCCAGTCAGTTATTTGTACATGTACCACACGTTGGCCAAGCGTCGTGCAAAAAATAACATCTTTCTCTGAGGTCAGTTAATTCTGGTGATAATTAGAAAAATATTTTTAATAATGACGGTATAATGACTAATAAATCATGATATTTATTTTATAATTCTTTTTAGTTTATCGACATCGAAAACAATAATATCACCGAAGTTTTACTTTATGTTATGAACACTTTAACGACACGTTTAGTGCTAATTAAGTAGCCTACATCGATAAAAAACAAAACATCAGCTACTATCTGAAAAAGTTATAACGAAGTCTTGGTGGTTTGTTTTCGGCAATACTCATTGTCGTTACTATTACTGTATAGTCTATCACTGAAAGTCGGCTTGATCTGGCTCGGTGGTCTGAAGTGCGACACCATGAAGAGGGTACCGTGCAGTGAACGGAGCACTCAGAGCTAAGTCGACTTGATGTGAGTCGGAGCGCGTCGTGAATACAAATGCGTTGAGCTGCAGACAGCTGGCGACTAATGACATGTAGACACTGGACAGTGGGCGACGACCAAGCTTTGTGCGGTTTGATCGCCGTGGGTGAGCGCAACAATCTGCGGTAGGCCTATAGTCCCAAGCATGGCGTTCTGGATAACAGCACGGTAGATCTCCATATAATGTCTCAGACCAACATGACGATGCCATAAGTCATGTCGGTTGGCAATTGACCAGTATACGCGCTGTTCTGGGTTAGGTCATTTGACTGACATAAGCAAGAGTATGCACAGAGCCGTAGTTGGCATTTTACGATTGGGGGTGCTGAACAAAGCAGTGCCGAGCGCCGAAGGCGCGAGCCGAATGGAGGCGCCGAAGGCGCCGAGGGGAGTAGGGTGTGGGGAGGGGGTGTCCCCCTCTCCACACGGGGAGGGATCTGGGGAGGGGGCAGTGCCCCCCCCAGAAAATTTTTGATATATTAGAATCAAAATGGCGTATTTTCGTGGACCCATTGGTGCTAAATTGTGCTTTTCTGTATGACCAAAAGAGTACAAAAATACACCCGAACTGCATGGAGTGCCATGGAGATTGACTTGCATGCGATAAAAAGCGTTGTTTACTGTTTATTGTTACTTACTTTTACACAGACGTCGCAAGGAATTAGAGTCAAGGGGCGAACTGGCCCTCAAGGGCCAAAAACGAAGGCCGAAAGCCGAGAGCAGAAGTGGACTTCTTGGGGTGAGGAGAGCCGGTCCGGGGCGCAACCTTGGAAGCAAACGCTTTTCGGACATGTTATCTCCCTAAAATGCATACAGGCACCCTTTAGTTAGTTTAAATTTCATTTGTTTTACTGCACAACTTTATAATTATAAGCTAAAAAGGGCGACTTGACATTTTTTTGCTGGGGCAGGCATGGCTCTTTCCCCTACATACGCCTTGACCTCAGCTGCAACTGTCTTTGGAGTCGTAACAAGGGGAGGGGGGTAATGGGTCTGTGAGAGCCGCCTCCATGACTCCAAAATACGGAATCCTGAAAGGTTATTTACGGCGGGTTTAGAAAAATTTGATGACCCGGACCAGTCGTTATTCCGTCGCGTTTTGAACGATGAATGATTGTCATGTTCTGTCAGTTCTAAACTGTTTACTGTCAAACGCAAGACGCATGCGCGTGTAACAGTTAGGCCCCGCCTACTTACAACGTGCGAGAGCGAAAACGAAGCCGCAACCGATAGACCTACTCTGTATAGGCCTATCACGTCTCGGCTTATAGATTGCGACTTTTTAATTTGACCTAGATTACTCTTTAAGGTAAGGATCAGCGGCGTCCATCCCTCCTCAGCACCAGGAGCCAACCTTCCCCCAACTCGGACATAGGCGGATCCAGGAGTTGAAGTTGGGGGCCAAAGTCGAGCGCCTCAGTTGAGGCGCCGAAGGCGCCAAGGGGGGTGGGATGTGGGGAGTTTTCTTTGAGATTTTGGGGTCAAAATGGCGTATTTTTGTGGACTTTTAGTGCTAAATTTCGTTTTTTTTCTATGACCAAAACAGTATAGAAATACGCCTGGAATACTAGGACTGCCATGGAGATTGATTTGCATGCGCAAAAGGGCCGGTCCGGGGCGCAGCCCCGGAAGCAAATGTTTTTGGGGGCATAAAAACTCCCAAAAATGCATATACTGTGTATAAATTTTATTAGTTTTACTGCACATAATAATGCACTGCATATGCTACGCAAAAAGGGCGACTTTTGGCATCTTGAGGGCATGGCTCCTTTGCCCCCCTAAATCCGCTTATGAACTCGGATATCCTCTCTTTTCTTTTTTCCCCTTCTTCTTCCTTTCCTTTTCTTCCCCGTCCTCTTACATTTTCCTCTTT
>Ga0056128_1003258_pt1 | contig 19828 bp, 13 predicted proteins | sample WorMetLIZISLAND2_FD_71113 | JGI IMG/M metagenome (GOLD analysis project Ga0056128, IMG submission 71113) | Marine gutless worms symbiont microbial communities from Max Planck institute for Marine Microbiology, Germany - Olavius geniculatus... ... | reverse complement strand
CATGTTCACCAATCTGCACTTTTTGCACGTAAGCCTTCAACTATATTTTCTGCATCGCAACAAGTCAAATGTGAGTAGGCCTAATCAATCCCAAAATTAAGAAAACCTTCCACAGTTCACCATGCAGCACTGTAAAAGCGAGTCTTCAGTCTGCAACTTTGGCGTGTGCACGTCTTTTTTCGATAGCTGAATACGAGAGGGAGTCCTTGAAGTCGCGCTTCACGGACGCCAAATTTCACCGAGCCAACGAATCATGAGTTCATGACGTTTCAAGTCCGATTTGAAATGTCGACTGTCGAGTCATTCCTGCAAACTATGAATTGTACGCGCGGCTCAAACAACTGTTAACCCATTCAGTCCCAAAGGCTCGTCGGAGGCTCTCTGCCGAGTTTTGATCGGCCGGTTTTTCGCACGGAACCCTTTGCTCGGCGGCAAGGTACAGATTATTGATTATTAATAAATCTGCGAGAAACCAGTTTGACAGCGTCCACTGCGTATTCTGCCGAGTTATTTTAACATGTAATTAAACATAATGTAGGTCAAAATTCAAACTCGAAAACCCGGGTTTGCAAGCTCTCCAAACCCGGGTTTTCGGGTTTGAAAAAACTCTGGGTTACCCGGGTTTTCGGGTTCGGGTTAACCCGGGTTGAAAACCCTAGTCATGCCCCTCCGAAGCATAGGGACTAGGCGGGGTGCTCATCTCGCGGTCGTGGCCACTGAGCCCATAGGTGGATAGACCACCGAGTCCGTGACGCATGGCCAGTGCAATGACAGACCTACATGGTTACTTACTCAGCCACGAGTGTCATCACCCTCTGACTGGTACTAAATTATACTGCTTGTTAAACAGAGGCACATGCGTGCGAACAACCTGCCCAGGGCTGATACCAGGCAGTGCACCGGGCAACAGTCGAAACAGCAATTTTGAGGTTACCAGCCCGACATGCTACAATTACACCACCAAGCATTCACCGGGTGAAGGCTTAGCATTGAATAAGTGAGTCGATTAATAAATACCGAGTGACCAGAGCCTCTCTCTCTGCGGCATCCTTCTGTTCAAGGGCGTTTTTGACTCGTTCTTCGGCTTTCTCAACAGCATCAAGCCTGGCACTATCCGAGTCCAGCTTTTGCTGCTCCAACTCATGAACCCTCGACTCCAACTCCATCCTTTACACCACAGAGACACAATAGTACAGTATTTAGTAGTAATAGTAGAAGCAGCAGCAATAGTAGTAGTACTGGTAGTAGAAGTAAGTAATAACAGTAGTAATAGTATCATCATAACTCAGTGACTGCTGGGCTGTTTGTGACCATTGCTGCTCACTAATACACAAAATTATTCTCTGTACTTGTCTAAATCCAGTTTGTGATAATAGCAGTAACAGTCGTAGTGATAGTAGTAGTAGCCTAGTGGTGGTAGTGCCTACTTGTCGGAGTCCAGTTTGTGCAGTTTCTGCCACTCTTCCTCCCGTACAGCCTGCAGCCGTCGCTGTATCTCGCGCTCTTTATCAACGACTGACTCCTCAAGCTGAGATGCTGTGTGCTTCCATACATCAACCTCCGCCAGTGCGTCTGCACGTAGCAAACAACGTACATTGAGACTACATGCACTGACACTATGTACACCAAGACTGAATACACCGATCCTACATACACTTATTACACTGACACTACACCATCGACTGTCTCCCGGAAAACACTGAATGACTAAACACATGCTTGCTTAGCAGACGGCTTACCCCTGCACTAAAATTGATAAACGTCTCTACTGGTAACTGATTAACGTCAATTGTGTTAAACAAAACAAAACTAATTGTAAATAATATTCCCTAGGTAAAGTTGTAACAATGGCAACTACTACACTTGAAAAATGCAATACCTCCTAAAATGTCAATGTCAGAAAACCAGAAGACTAAGTAGTTAACATAACTTATGACATCAGTTGCAAGCACAGAAAGTCACATAACAAACATCTTTAACAGCCATATGCACAAGCCAATAGTCAAAGCTGCAAAAATTTGCACTGTATGGTGACAATGGCCAGAAAACGTTGACAACACTCTATGGTAGGTATCGTTAACTCATGTGATTCATCCGCTACAATACTTCAGACGTTGCAAATTGCTTCCAAATGGTCTACTTTGGGGCTCCTGTTGCCACTGCTTTTGCCGCCACTACTACTGCCACACTGACTACTACTACTACTACTATCTTGGAACGGTGACCGAAACTTGTCTTCTCATTCAATGATGCCTTGTTTCCTTAACATTTCAACTACTACTATAACCTTGAAGCTGGGAGTGCAGCTTGTCTCGTTCTCGTTCAATGTCGCCTCGTTCTCGCAGCATTTCAACTCTGACATTGCTGACATCAAGTTTGCCTCTGTGTACAGCCTCCTCAGCTCGACCGCGAAGAGCCGAGTTTTCTTTTTCCAGTTCATGAGTATGCAACAGCAGACGGGAATTCTCCTTATTGGAGATGCTCTGTTCATGTTGTAATGATTCACACTGTGACCTTAGCGACTGCTTCTCCGTCTGTGTAACAACAACAACAACAACTATAACTACTACTATTACAGCTACTACCCTGCAGTAGCAGCTACTTGTATGAACTTTCCTCATTAGACATACTACAGGGTGGGCCAAAAAATGTGGCACTTCAATTTTGTCCATATCTTCGCCAATTATTGACCAATTTTCAAAATGTTTATTTCACTGGCACACTCTGTGGACAATTTGCAATAATGTGCTTTTACATATACCACCACACCATAAATGTGTATACTACCTTGTGAAAATATCAATGAAATATGCATTGATAATGATAATAACAAACAAACATTTTGGTAAACTTGAAGAAAAACACTTCAGACCAACACTGCAGTAAACGATCTGTATGACACTAAACTGTGTGGGTTTAACAAAGTCTAGCATTGTACGGATTATTCATTGCAATGTTAGTCTAAAGTGTTTGATCATTTCCCTAAATTTATGTTATTATCGTTAGTTTTTGCTTACATTTATATTTCACAAGGTAGTGTAGAGACACATTAACCATGTGGTGGGATGTGTAATAATCACATTATTGCAAATTGTCCACAGAGTGTGCCAGTGAAAAAGTTTTGAAAATCAGCCAATAATTGGCGAAGATATAGACAAAAGTAAAGTGCCAAATTCTTTTATGGCCCACGGTCTGTGTGCATGTTTGTAGTGGTTCACTCCGAAAAAGTAATCACTGCTCATCCATCCACATAACAACCACACATAAGCATCGATCGTCTGCAAAAAAAGAAATTATTAAGCCTGCTGCATCTGCCTCTGCAGCACATGCTGCCTCTTCAACCACAGCTCAACCAATTGATTTTTAAACCTGTCCCTTTTCCTACTAAAATTCCATGCTGGACTCAGTTTAAAAATAATACTGGATTTCCCCCATCATTGATCAAAATCAAGAACTACTTTGTGTAATAAATTAACAAACCATTAAAAAACAATAAAATGGCATCTACTACAGGCAAGTCACAATGTGGCTCTAGAAATGAACATGAGAACACACAAATCAGTCAGAACTGTAAACTGCATTATATATATATATATATATATTACTTCAGTTCTGTTTATAAAAATAGAACAATGAATGAGTATTGAGACACACAGAATCAAAAAATAAAATACACCCCAGTAATGACAGCAATGAGCACCAAAGACCAGAAATGACTGAAATAAATATTAACGAGTACGAAAGATGTAAAAAATGAAAATATAATAGTAGAGCACAGAAAATCTGACATCACTAACCCTATGACGATAACTGATTTTTACAACAACTACTACTCCTACTGCTGCTACAACTACTATTGAGTCTACTACTGAAACTAACAGACCAGGAGATCATACCTCAAGTGCTTTAACAGCGGCTGACAGTTCGGCGAGTTGTTTGACCTGTAGCCTAGTGACATTATCGGCCTGCATTCCTGCATGTTCCCTCTGACTGCGAATTTCCTCCAGCTCAGTGAGCAAACTCTTCAACTTGACATTGAGTTGAACGTTCTCTCTCTGCACCGAGCGGATATGCGCCGCGTCGGTTGTAGAATCATGCTGCTGTTGCGTCAGCATTTCGTCACGCTCACGACGCAAGTTACTCACCTAGACATATGCATTTAAAAGCACGTGCAAAGCAAATGAAATGCACTGAACTCGCCTTGGACACTTTGCAAAAAAACTGCGATGAAACAAACTAAATAGCCAGTTTGTTGAACTCTGATTTGTACTTTCAATTCCTCAACTTGGCCACTGCTCAGTTCGGTTTGGTTCATTTTGTTTGCTTTGGACACTCCTGTAGATGTAACTAAACTGGCATTTCAGTTTAGAGTAGTGATGATTCAATATCAGGATTTCAATTTCAATACAATACTTTGAAAATATCGCGATATCGATATTTTTAAAATGATAAGAATGTAAATCTTATACAAGCACAAGAACAAGCTGTGAACGTTCAGCAAGACACTTTGCTTTAAGTAGATGCTAAAATGTGTCCATGAACTCAAAAATTAACTATTGACTGTCGTGAGTGTCATTAAATTATGACACTATAGTTTGTTTGCATTGGTTAGTTTGCCATTTTCTCCATTTATTCTCGTTATTTTAACAATGCAGTAATGAAAATATAAAGTTCTGGCATAAAATATCACAATATATCAAAAATATCGTGGTATATACAAAAATATTGTGATATATCGAAAAATTTGATATTTTTTGACGATACGATATGATACGATATACCGATATTGAAAATGATATATGATATTTTCAATATATCGAATCATCACTGCTACAGAGACTCATTAGGCACAACTAAACTGAAGTGCAATTTCAGTTGACTTCCGTTCATTCTGCTAACTTTTTAAGTATTTAATGCAACTTTCAATAAATTGACAGTTGGCTTACTAACCTACCTGGAATCTGTTGCTATGTTGTCATCCAGAAACTGGGACAGCTCACACAGATGCAATGTTGTACAGTTGAACACTTAAATTTCACAAATCAGTGTGCAAACAGATTTGAGCTGAGGTGGCAGCATCTCAGTACACTGCTGGATGCAAATGTGAAAAAATTATTACAATCAGCTAACATTTAATATGCCATAGTAAACTAACAGTGACATATTTTTCAAGGGACATGGCATATTAAAAAGATTAAGCCAGAAACGATAATTGCACTGCTTTAAATAAACTCACAGGCTGAAACAGTGACAATGAGCTATGTTACTTAAATTTTTTTCACATTTCGATAACCTTTGCAGCCTTCTCCAATTACAAAAGTCAGTAGTGGCTGCTAAAACATCAGCAATTCAAGGATAATCCACATTGTGCAGTCTCTTAGTACTAAGAAAGGCAGCAGCAGATGCCAAAATGTCGACAATTTGACAAATTTTGTATAACATAATAATCTTGCTGCCTGCACTGGATAACTAACCTCGGCTTCATATCTCAACATGAGTTCATCAATGATGCGTTTATGTTCGGAGCTTTCATGCTCGTACTCAGACTTGAGGAACGTGTAGTCATACTTGAGCTTCTTATAGTCACTGCGAGACTTTTCCAATTCGGCATCCACCTGAGACAACTTGTCACGGAATGGCTTCTCAACCTCAGTCAACACCTGTGCTCTTAGCGTCTCTGTCATCCTTGGATTTAAAATCTAAAACAGACAACATGTTTAGATTCATTGCAATCTGATGACTAGCTTTAGTGACAACAGAGCTTCCCAGACAACAGGTTTCCCAGCTCATCCACCACCAAGTAAGTGATGACTTCAGTGAGTGAGTGAGTAGGGTTTAACGTCCCACCCAACACAGTATAGGTCATTTCGGGGACGGCCTTTGCAGGCAGACAGCACACTAACACATAATATTAAAACAAAGGTTAACCTTTACAATAAAAAAAAACCAAACAATTTAACCTTTACAGAAACCTTTACATAAAACAGAAAAAATGTGCTAAACCTAAAACTGTAAGAACTCCATTATACGCGTGCATATGTAATTAACAATAATGGTAGTTCTAATAATCTTCCCTGTTATCCTCCAGACAGTCAAGCTTGGCATGCCAAAGTGCTGCTGGTAGACAAAGAAGTAGAAAAAATGTTCAGGGTGGCATCTAAAAATAGATATGGTAAAATGTGTGCATTCTGTGCAACAAAGTCCAAAGAATATTCAAAACTTCAAAGCCGATGAAATATGCTGCTGTCTATCATAGACTCAATGCTTCCTTGAAGCTGGAAGGCATGGCAGCCAAATGGAAAACAGAGATAATTACAATGTGATCTGATCTGATTCAAGCTTACAAGACATTATGTAAAAACATGTTGATCCATCAGCATTCACTCAGTTTGCCTACAGTGTACACTACATGGACTGTAAACTTCTTTGTTTTAGATGGGAGATGGACTAAAACCTCATGGTGCACTCACTGATATTATGATTAGTAAACAAGTAAGATGACTTGGCAGGCACAACTTAACAATTAGCCACAATGCACTGTTATCTCAGCACCCGATCAAAAATGTGTTTTAGCAGCCACTTGAACTGTTCAAAGCTAGTTTGTCTCAGATGAGCGGGAAGGTTGTTCCACAGCCTAGAACCTACAGTAGCAAAACATCTGTCTCCATAGCTGCTGCAGGTTCGTCTGACAACACAAATCACTGAGTTGGCAGAACGCAGCTGACGATGACCTTCATCGGAGACCAGCTGACAGTCGATGACCAGTTAAGCTGGAGCCATGCTAAGTAGTCCAGGCTGGCCATCTTAAAATCCACCCGACACTAAACCAAAAGGCTGTGCGGCTGGCAAGTGACATTCACTGATGAGAAACTGTGGCAATGGAGACAGATGTTGTGGAGATAAGGCATAACAGAGTGAGGACAAAGGCTCTAGTGACAGGTTGGGAATAGATTAGTAGTGGTATTAACAGTGAACTGCTAAAGTGATAACACTGTAATCCTTGTTACCATACTGCACAATATTTTACATAACTGCTACACCGCATATTTTTACTTTTTGCACTAGTGTTTTTACATTTCAATACTGCCATTGGCTTCAACACCAATTGAGTCAACAACCTGATGCTCATTTTCTGCTATTTTGTCAGCAAGTTGTGACCGAGTGTCCACCAGTAATTTGGTGTATTTCTCTTGGACAAGCTGGCTGTCTTCCACTGTCGACTTCAGCTCCTTCTGCAGTGCTGCATATTCATCCTGAAGCCTGCCATAGATATAGTAAAATGCAAATTATCAGTTCCAAACCAACTTAAACTAAAAAAAAATTAACTGCATCTTTGAAAACATGAAAAGCATGTAATGTAACAGAGTGCTAACTGTATTGAATGGGACTATAAAGAGCTGATTGATGGCAGCTTAATACAGTATGGATAATATCTATAGAGTTGTTACAGTTGACCGGTCCTAAAGGCACGATCGAGCCGGAAACTGCTAGTAAGGTTAACTGCATGATAAAACAGGACCTGCATATAACAGCTCCTGTGCACAAATTTCGGCAAATAATTATAGTGCCAACACGAATTTTCACTTGAACTTTTGAACAAAAGCAGCAACAACAAACTCTTCGCACAATTAAATGCATAGAATTTAAATTCAGTTAGATAACCACAGTTCATTGCTATCAAAAATTTGCAGGTAAATAATCATATTGTTTCACCGCCAAAACTTTAGTTCAAATCACCTGGCATGCTCGGCTTTTAGTATCTGGTAGTGTGTCTTGTGCTGCTCTGAGCGCATCTTTTCATCAGCTAGACTCTTCTGCAGTTCGGTCTCCTGCACCAGACGAGGTAGTGCAGCTGCATAGGGGCCGCCATCGCCAGCCGGCACAGTATCGTGCACCTCCATAAGTGTCAACTCTAAGCACAGACCACAGACGACCAGCCAAGGGTTACCAACCTGTCCTCGGATCAATGCATTCTAAATTACTTTTTTGCACACTACTTCATCTTATTAGTCGATATCTAAAAAAAATTTGCGGTTTTTTGCTTAATTTTTACTCACGAGCGATTTAAAGTGGCCCGGTGTTACCGATGGCCGCTAGGTAACACCAGGCCACTTTAAATCACTCGTGAGCAAAAATTTCGGTTAGGATTGGGGTTAGAGTTAGGGTTTAGAGTTAGTGTTATGTTTTAGGGTTAGAGTTAGTGTTAGCTATGTTACCTGGTCATATATTTCACATCTAATTGCTGACATTTCATTGAACACGAAAACGTAAACAAGCGTAGAATATTGACACACTGTGATTACTATAGCTTGCATTTGTGAATACATTACGTTACTTAGTGAAGTTTAATGTTTTTCCGGTTCAGATGTTGATGTTGACAAATTCTGTTTCGCTTGCATTAAAACTTGAATGATGCTAAGTTAAATCGATAATTAATGACTGCAACGCCGATCCATCAAGTTTTACTGTAAGAAAATCTCCCTCAACAAAAAAATAACAGAAACCCAACAATTTTATTACAGATAATGACTCATAAGACGTAAATCTTTGCAAAAACGCTTTTTGAATCATTAAAATTTGAGGACAGGTTGATAACTTTCGCCAGACGACCTACTGTTCGTCAGCATTACGCAGTCAGGGCGATGTACATCACTAGCAACAAGTCCGGGCATGTTTCGCCGACCAGCAAATGTGATTTACGAAAAATATTAACTGTTCAACAAAAAGTATGCTTTACAAAACACATTAAATAGTTAACATAAAATTAACATAAAAATCACAATTGACTCACAAACGAAAGTTTACGGGAAAAAAGTGAAATTTTGTCAATTTACCAGTATCAAATTTAAAAAGTAAACAACTGCCGTAGAATAGTTAATCTAATCTAAATTTAAAGTACTTTTGCTCTTGCTGTTTAGAGAAGGGGCAATTAAAACTGACAAAATTCAATTTATTGCCTTTTATTTATTTTCATTTATTTATTTACTTTCATTTATTACCTTAACAACATCAACAATATTACACAACTGAAGCTGTAATATTCACTAAATTAATTAGCCTAATGATTGTCAGACGAAATGCGGTTGATAGGCACTCGTAGGCATAACGAATGCATGCATAGAAGTCTTCACATCTACGCGCCAGTTTTCGCGTTGCATATATAACATCAGCTAGTGTCATCAGATCATCTAAAACACAAACGAAGCGATCATTAAAATGTCGTTTCTCAATATAGCCAGAACCTACAGCTGTAATTAAAATCAACAAGACGCTTTTTTCAGGTAAATGATGATGTTTAATTTTAAACTATTACTATCCGCGGTAGCGACGAAAATAGTGTTTTCAGCATTGTCCCTACGACTTTTTTCTTGTTTATGTGTTTGTTTTTTTTTTCTGTTACTGCAATAACTCATGAACCGCTGTACCTAGCTTGATGAAATTTCGTACTTACATGTATTTCGACAACCGCAGAAATCATATCAAATTTCAAGGTCACAGGTCAAAAATCAAGATCACAGGACCGGATTGTCCGATACTTTACCATTACGAGAAAAGACCGTACTGCTAACAGCTGCTGCCAGACAGGCACAGCAAAGCCGATTGTTATTGGCCGACGCTGACGTCGTTGCTGTAAATATTGCAGCATGTCACGGCGACTACCGCGGACAGATTTAGTCTTTCAGAATGCTTGGCAGTTTAAGTCAATAATATTCGTTGCCATTGCATAGCTTGCAATAAAAAGGGCACTCGATCTATAAAAGTTTCACAATAATTACAAAGGTCTGTGTTAAAACCGGAGTTGGCCTAAGTCCAAAAATGGACAATTTTAACAAAACTCGGAATAGCGTGTTTGAACGCATTCGTTGCTAAATACTTTTTTGCGAAGACGTAAAAATCTATGTCGAAAGAACTGTTTGCTGCATTTAAAGATTGCTATTCAGTAATAATATTAACTTAATTAATTATGTTGTGGTTTCACGACACAGTCATATTAGACCTAATGATAAGTTAATTTTATCGTCCAATGTCCATCTGCCAACCAACTTTAAATTTTTGTGTTGAAGTGTGTAAGTCTGCAATCACAATTTATTATTGTAAGCCTATGGCAAAACAGAAAAGCCAAAACAGTACCGGTATTTAAACTACTGGGACTTACTGTGCACTGCGTTTATTGGTTACTGCATAACTATTTCAAATAAACTTGTTTGTTTTTTATCGGTTAATTTGTTGCTTGGTTTCGTTCGCTATAAACTAAGGTAGACTAAGAATAGTGACATGACATAAAATTATTAGTGACGAAGAACAACACAAGCATGCCTTGATTTTTCCATAGAACAGAATGCAACAACGGCATGCTCACTTTATGCGTTAATTTTGGTATTACACCCAGAGGCAACAAAATGACATAAAATGCTATAATAATACGCAAAGTAGGCCTAATCCAAAAGCTCTTACATTTTGTCACATTTTAAAAAATATTAATTTTTTTTCACTAGCACACGTATAGCAATAAATTTGTTTTAATACGATTTTAAAAAATAAACATTTCAAACACTAGAAAATAAAATACGTAAACAAAAAAGTCACTCATAATTTGTGAATTTATTTGCGTTCATTTTTTGGCAGTTAGTGGTTATTTAGGTCCAAACAGACAGGCGCCTGGTGCTACTACAAGGCCAAGGTGTTTTGACTTAATATGTGGTTATTTCGCGACATTAAGCTGTGTCTACCTGTACAAACAGCGCTACTGTAGCAAAGTTTTACGGCGATCGGCCGACGGAGCTCGGAGATTTTGCGCCAAAAAGGAAAAAGCACGTTATAGAACACAAGACCGCCGGGAACTACCGTTCCTGTAGGTCTAAATATCGCTTAATAATAATTAGGTTTTCCAGTCAGTTGCATTGCAAATCTTAGAATCAATGGATTCCAGGAGCATCCACTCCATTGACAGGTGGAGGCAAAAAAAGCTGCGGGGAAGTAAAAAATTGAAACCTTAGTTTTTCGCTGGAAAATTATATAAAAACGCATTGCACAGAACGCAACAATTCTGCCTACAACAGCTCCAATTTTTTACGCGCGAAAGCAGCTACTGCTTTCAGCGCGTCTTAGCCATCGCAATTCTGTCTGTCTGTCTGTCTGTCCGTCTGTCCGTCTGTCCGTCTGTCCATCTGTCTGTCACACAGGTGGATCAGTCAAAAACGGTGCAAGCTAGGATCACCAAATTTTTACCGTCGGCTGCCTGGAAGACTCTAGTTTCAGGATCCGTAAAGCTTTTCCATAAATTCGAAGGGGGTCACCCCGAACGAAGGCACTAAATGAGAGGGGGTGGGCAAAATTTGCGCTTTTTGGCCAATAAGTCGATGTATGTCACTAACGGTGCGAGATAGGGCCTAGGTTACTATTAATCACTAATAGGAAATTGTACAGGGTGGTCCAAAAACGGCACAAAGTTTATGGCACCATTATTTTGCAACCGTACATCACAGAGTCATGCGGTTTTCAGCAAAATGTTCTGAAAGAAATTCTTTACATGACTAAGGTCATTGTTTAAATACAGCAATTAAATATTCTTTGTTTTACTACTGGCAAGTAAACTATTGAAAAACAGAATTACCTTCAATGTACCTTGGTCCATTAAAACTTGCCACTATTATTTTTTCAATAGCTTCGTGGCCGATTTCACTAATTTTCGGCATGCGACATTAAGAAGAAACTTGACGCAAAGGTCTTTAGTTTTGGCCACCTCACCTTAAGGCTGTCGCTACACTACCGTGTGAAATGCAGAAGTTGCTGTTTGGCCATTGACAACAATGAATTCCTATCGGGTAGCGTATGCGTCGGCTAAGAAATTATAAACTGAATAGCGACAAACGCAATTTAGCTATTATTATCACTCAAAAAATAACACGTATCACATTATATCATCTTCATTTCAGCATGTGCTCAAAATGTCCTCCTGCAGCACAAACGCAAGCGGTAGACGTTGACACCATTTGCCAACAGCACGTTCAGAAACTGTATGACTCAAGCTGGTCACTCGCTGTTGATGTATCATTTTCGTTTGTCGGGTTAGAATGTTAAAATAAAGATGAAGCAACAAATTTTCAATAATTTTGCCGTTTCAGTAATTTTCTGAGCTGACGCATTCATGCTCAGTATGAATTGATTGTTGTCAATGGTCAAAATACGACTTCTGCATTTCACAAGGTAGTGTAGCGACAACCTTAGGGCGAGGTGGCCAAAACTGCAGACATTTACGTAAAGTTTCTTTTAATGTCGCATGCCAAAAATTATTAAAATCGGTCAATGTTTCACGGAGCTATTGAAAAAATAAAAGTGGCACGTTTTTATGGACCGTGGTGTCGAGGGTAATAGTGTTTTTGCATAGTTCAACTGCCAGCGGCAATAACGAAGAATATTTCACTGCTGTATTTAAATGCTGACTTTAATCATGTAAAGAATTTCTTTCGGAACATTTTGCTGAAAACCGCATGACTCTATGATGTACGGTTGCAAAATTATGGTGTCATTAACTTTGTGCCGTTTTTTGGACCACCCTGTACACTGGCTCTCGATTGGCGCCGAATTCAATGACCTTGAATGACCTTAAACGCCAAAATAGGGGGTTTTATAAATTTTTTGGCGATTTTGGGCTGCGACACAAGTTTATATCATTCACAAGGTGGCGCCACGAAACTATAGTTATGCGATCCAGATAGAGAATTTGGTATTTGTATATTAACTTAGCGTGAACACCCCAATTTTCAGTTAAACTATTGAACCGGAACTGCTATAGGGTTTCGCGCGTCTCGTGAGCATTAGCTCAAATTTCTTGTTTTTTGCTCGCTTTGCTTCCAGATTACTTGTAGATCCCTAGCTATTCTCAAGGCCGTATTTATCGGGGGGAAGATTACCGGGTTCAAACCCTCCTTCCGGAATTTTTAAAGTTAATGTGACAATTCAGTTCACATTTTTTCTGCTCGCTTCTCTTAAATATTATTTGTACCTCCACTTCTAAATTTGTTCCGCCGCCTTTGCTTGTCTTTATTATTTAAACTTCATGCACTAAATTTGGTCATTTGATTTGGAAAAAAATATTAAAATTACTGCCACCAAATGTCACATTTTAAAAACAGAATGCATTAAATTCGATCTCTGCTGGGGCTCCGCCCCAGACCTTGCTGGAAAAGCTCACAGCGCTCCCTCAAACCTCTAACTGGATTTAAGGGGTCCTGCTTTTAAGAAAAAGAAAGGGAAAATAGAGGGAAAAAGAAAAAGAAAAAAACAAAGAAACAAGAGGAAAAGTGGTAAGGTGAGGATAAAAGGAAACAGAAGGAAAAGTCAGCCCCCATGCAAAAATTCTGGCTACGGCCTTGCCTACTTTTAAAGTTCTGGTGCCACGCCACCTTTGCTTGCATATATTGTTTAAACTGCACTAAATTTAGCCAGTGGATTATGTGGAAAATAATTAAATTTTGTCAAATGTCATATGTACAAAATTAGTATCCACCAAATTTAATTTCGGCTGGGGCTCTACCCAGACCCCGCTGGGGGAGTTTACAACGTTCCCCCAGACCCCTAGCTAGATTCAGAGGGTCGTACTTCTAAAGTCAGGGAGAGGAGAAAGGGGAAATGGGAAGAGAGGACAAGAGGAAAGAAAGGGGTGGAAAAGGAGAGGGAAGGGAAGGGAAAATGGAAGAGGATGAAAGGGGGAAAAAGAGAAGAGGGGAAAAGGAAAAGGGGTGGGCATCCGAGTTGGGGGAAGGTTGCCTCCTGGTGCCGAGGGGGATGGAGGCCCTTGATGGATTCCGCCATCTTGGCTTTTCTTCCGGCCCTGTGTCGACGTTTGACTTAATACATCTGCTGATGAGCGTGAGACCGCGTTCTTGTATCAACGACCGTTAGTCATATTGTCCAGCACTACAACTGTGTTCTGGTTCACGCCAACGAAAATTCACACCTCTAGGCATTTCAGCTTTTATTTCTAATTAGGTGTTTAACCCCAGGGATCTCTACTACCAGATGTAGCGGTCACGAGACGCGTCGCATCCAATGTCAGATCCTGTTCCAGTTGTCGTGGTCTAGGCCTACGTAGGCCTATGTGAAACCATTAAAGCCTATGTAGCAATTCACTAACCTACTGTTGCACCGCTTACCGTTCAGCCACAATGGCGCGTACTGACTTTCAAGGTCATCCAAGGTCGATAATTTTCATATCATCTGAAAAGGCTTATGAAACTTTCTGTTAGTGCTCAACAGCAATTGAACATATCTCGCACCGTTTAGCCACAGTACATCCGTTACACACGGACACAAATTCCGTTACAAACGGCCACAACTATGCATAGCTGTGGCGCTAAAATAATAATAGTAGTAGTAATAACGTTCAGAGTTGATCAGCGGTAAAACTGTGCATCAAGTCATTGTTGTTGTCTACTTGTTCATCGTTAAAATCTTGTTTGCGCGGTCGTCCTTTTGGCTTCGTTGGCGCTTCTCGTTCTCCAGCCTGTAACACCTGCACCACAGCAACCACACAGCTGCACTTTACTGCCAACACGTCTATCAGGTGTTGAAAGATTTAGTTTAAATTTGAGCTTCCTAGAAACAGTCGCGCGTTTTAACTTTTATTGTAGCAGATCGCGGGCGGCGCTAGGAATGCAAATCTGAGGGGACAACGGCAGGGCAAAAGCCAGGACACGGGGTGGGGGCAGTAATTTTTTTGTGTGTGGGGCCAAATGCCGACCTTATTCGGTTGTTATGTGCATTGAAAATATGTATAGCGGGTTCCAGGGGCAGGGCCCCTGGTCAGAGGGTTAGGGGGCGAAGCCCCTCTGAAGATGAAACACTTTTAGTTTATGGACGTGCAATGGAAGCCGCAATTTTGCCTGCTTTTTCATATTTGGAAACGAAAAAAAACTCACAGATATTTGTGTCTTGCAAAAATGACGTTAAATAAGTCACGCCTATCATAATTTTTTTCTGGGGGAGGCAGCTGAAGGAGGGCAAGGACAATAACACGAGGGGCAGCTGCCCGCCGCCCATGTAGGAGATGTACGCGAAAGATAGTGGCTATAGGCTGTGCGAAAACGAAAAGATTTGCAAACATTGCTCTGTGCTTTATTTTACGTTTAATCACATCTGAATCATTCCCACCCGCACACTGCTTATACTCATGCATGAAGCAAATGCAGCAATGTATCATCCTTCTGCTAGTTCCTATAAATCGTGCATGACATACAGTTACGAGGCCTTCGTCAGAATTGGGTAAAGTATAGCATTGACAAAAAATCGAGAAAGTCGAGTGTATGTATACCTGTTTCTTCCACTTCATGCGTCTGTTCTGGTACCAGGTCTTGACTTGGGTCGCTGTCAGTCCGAGCCTGGAGGCCAGCACTGAGCGCTGCTTTGTCGACAGGTACTTCTGCTTGGCGAAGCTCGTCTCGAGGCTTGTCAGGTGGTGTTCAGTAAACACGGTCCGGTTACGCCGGTACTTGATTGTCTGCAGCATGTCAGCGGCCTGATGCTGAGCTGAGCTCGGACATCTGACTGCTGGGAACTGAGTCGCTCCAGGCACAGATATAGCAGCACCTCGCGACATGCCTCCAGGACCAATGGTGGACTGGAACATTTGATATGTTGTCTGTAAGTCCACCTGGCTGACGTCGGACGCACTTCGCCGGTAGCCAGGTTGCTGTCTTCGAGCAAGTCCTGTTGCCAGTCATAGTTACAGTAACGTAGTATAAGCCTACACCTTTGATTCGATGAGTCAATGAAGAAATAAAGCGACAATGCGATACATAGCCAGAAGATGGAATCTAATGCTAAAGCCTCGCTACGACAAAATTCTCTTTAGCTTGAAAACATTGAGGCGTATTTACCAAAATTGACGTGAACTTTTCCCTGGGCATCAGTAACCGGTGTGCTATTTTTTAACATCAAAACGTCAAAAATCATTAGTTTACCGGACGTCAAAAACCTGGGCTACGGGAAATGACGCATATCTTGCATAAACGCCTCTTGACCTAATTCATCGCGACCGATTGCAACGTTCGCGACAAATCAACCGTGTAAAAGTAGACTTTCAGCTGAAATTCAAAATAAGTAAGTGCTGCATGCGAATAGCTTATAAGTGCACGGCCGGGGCCGCATGATATGTCGCCTCAAGGCCGACATTTTTGCAACTGGTATAGCGTTGGTTAAGTGGCTAAATGCTATAGCTCGTCATAGGAAACCCATCTCAGAGCTACGGAGCGTCACCTGCCGTATGGGATCACACAGTGTTACCTACCACCCAACACAGGTGAACGCGCACAGCCTTAACCCCAGTCAGATAGGCTGGTACAGTACTCGATTTACCTACCCCCGAGGGTTATAAGGCAGAGTTGACTTGAGCGGCTGGTTACATACCGAAATGGTTTACCTGCCCGCAGGGAGTCACTCAGCCAAATGCAAACCCGGCCCGACGTAGAGCAACTTCGTTGATAAAAGTTATCGCTCAACGTAAGGCTCGAACTCACGACCCTGAAATTAGGAGTTCCATGCACTACCGACTGAGCTAGCCGGGAGAAATTAACGACATTCTGCAGCTCGAGGATATACTGACGTCGCGTCTCACCGAGTGCGTGTTGAACGATGTGCCAGTGCAGCGCGGTGACGTAACGCCCAGCAGCAGCTGCTGCAGCAGCCCGCTGCAGACACTGAGACTGACGTTCGGCTGATCCTGCCGCCTGCCGCTCATCCGCCCGTCCAGGCTTCTCGTCACAACCGGACGATGTTGTCGTCTCCCGCTGCTGAAAATCAAACCAGGGTAAACTATTTTTATTTTAAAACGTGGCATCACAATTAATAGTTTGCAGTTAAGCCGGTGACAATACAAAGTTTAGAAGGAAAAAACAGATAAAACGCACATTAAAAGCGAAGTTAAATCCATATTACAATCAAAATTCGAATGCTGCATAATGTATATAAAGCTACAACGTTGTGGGGGGGGGGGTAAAAATATTGGCTGAATAGCTAATAATTAGTAATGGAAATCATCAGAAATTGAATAAATAGACGTCCTAATGTAAAACCTAAAAATTTTGAGAGTGTCCAGTATGTATGCCAGATGTAAACTAATCCAAGCTCGTGAAATGAATCTGGGCGAGGAAAGGTAACAAACAGTGTAGTTGCAGCTAGGCCTATTGCTACTGCTCACAGATTGTTCATAAATGACTTACGCAATTCAGTTCAGAAATTGGCTCAAAGATAGATGATCGATTGAGCGGATAAGCTTCCGCGGCATAAACTAGCGCGTCTCTCGCAGACGGCACCTTCGCTTCGTCGACGCCGAAGCGATGATTGGTCGCCTCGACGCCTTGATGTATCTTTCCGCGCACCTCAGCGGCCGGCGATTGGACGAGACTGTCGATGACGTCAGAAACGACTGTGTCACTTCCTGTCGCGTTTTCGGAACCATCAACTTCCGGCGAAGTCGGTACTGAAAGAAGATCTGCGATCATGAACTTTGCACGTCTGCTGCGACATTTGTTCATATCGGCGACAGAATGTCTGTTAATTTCTGAAATGAATAAATTATAGCCTTACAAATTTTTCGCTAGGCATATACACTTTCGCTGCCAGCCAAACCGGACTATGAACAAGTGCAGGGCGTGGCATTTGAACGTAGGGTTCAAACGTAGGGAGTCTGGAAATAAAATACACGCTTCTTGTCAAAATGCAAGCATTTGGCAATACGACACATGCCCACGTAAGACAACTGGCATTATAAAAACGTCAACATCACACGTCATTTTTATGGGGGCGCTGAAATCGCGAGACCTGTCAACGCGGTACCAGATCAGAAGTTGTGCAAAAAGCTCTTTCAACAGCGAGCATAGGAAAGTACTGTCAGTCTGACCAATGAAGCGTGGTCAGACGGCCGTAAAGTCAAAGTTTATGCAATGTTCTTATATATTGATGTATTGTGCAATTGTACTGATTTTTTCTTAACTGAACGAGTGTCACAGTGTATTCAATGTTGCATGAACTGACTAATTTAGCTGCTCTCTGTGCCGTTATTTTTGTAACTATACGCGTGTCAAAGTTTACGGAATGTTTTAAAGTATTTGGTGACGAACAACTAAAATAAAAGTCGGTTATTGCTTTAAAGCCCCTACATTTTAAACAACAGCGTTCAACTTTCTCAAGTGAGCACAACCAAAGAAAGTCTTTAGCCCATAGGCTAGGTCGCCACAATATTGATAAATGTCATGAAACAGTGATTTTCTATCTCCGTATATTGTTTAAATGTCATCAATGTTACTCAGATATATGTAAAAAAAACTTACCAGTTTACAACTGTGTGTGAGGACGATGTGATGATATCAGTCCTCTAAAACAGCAAACATCAACTTAATAATGTCCACATTTGGCCGACACAGAATAAATTGATTGTTTCTTTCTGCCCTGGCCCTGGCCTTCCATTGTCCCTTTAGCTTCAAATTTCTAGCACCACCCATGCTCAAACTTTATGTTATTTAAAATTTAGTAATTATTGTGTTGTTGTCTATAAAATTTAACGCCATGTGTAGGCCTAAATTGTTTCGAACAAATGGCAATAAATAAATGAATGATCAATTCACACGTACGTTGTGAGCGATAGATGACTGCAGCCGATCAATATTGAATTGATTGATTCAAGGAGTCGCGCTGTTGCTGCTGATGCTGGTAACGTCTCATCAACTCATCATTATCATTATCATCATCATCATTCATCATCACCGGCGCTGTCATTGGTGACGTCATGGTGGGCGTGGCGGTTGCGGAAGCTGCGCTGTGTGCTGGGCGGAGTCTATGGTCGCGCGGTAAATTTAACGCTAGGCCCCCTATAGATGGCGTACTCAAACGTCTTGTTTCGTGTCGTAATTATTATTTTCTTCTTCGGTTTACTTTTTTTAATTTTAGTGTTTTATGCACAAGTCTCACCAGCACGATCTGACAAACGACCACTTGTTTTCCCTTTTTTCTTCTTCTTTCGTCTATTTCTATAGTATTTTTCTTTATGTTCTTTGCTTTTCTTATACTTCTCTTCTTTTGCTGAGCTAAGTTAAATCTAGGAATCCCTGTAGCGCATAGTCATAGATGTGTGTAAGTTCAGACCACGCCATCTCTTTCAACCACGTCATAGACTGGGACCACGCCAAGGTGATCGGCAGAGAAAGCAACAGAATGGACCAGTGGATCAAGGAAGCGATACACATTAGAAAAGAACAAGACAAGTCGATGAACAGAGACAAAGGGTCCTAAGTATTAAGTTACGTTTCAACATATGAGTCTATTCAAAGACACTTGTGATGTTGTCGACGTCTGTCTAAAACTAAAGCAAAACCTTAACCTGAAACCGTTTTATGGTTATTATTCACTCCGCTCAGTTACCAGCAACGCTGTCGCATATACCGCTGTTTCTGTTTTATGTTTTTATGTTTTTATCATTTACGATCGAAACAAAACTGCTATATTATGAAAAATACAGAGACTGTAGTCGTGCCCAGAAATTTATTTTATCTAGGCTTTATTGTTCATGAATTTGTTCACAATCACTCACATAGGTTAGTGTCGCAGCGCTGTAGGCCACTATAGGCCTACCCAAGGGCGGCGCCACCATAGGAGCTGGGAGGCGCATGTCCCCACCACTTTTGCAGGATGTACCACGCATGGGGTACAACCCAATTTACGTTGTACACCTGCGGGGTACTACAGCCGGCCGCTAAAGTTACGCAATTCACATTCGGCTTTAGCACTTGGAAATTCTGCTTCCTGTCCCTGTACAGTTTGCTACTTGTCATAC
>Ga0056128_1003255_pt1 | contig 19834 bp, 8 predicted proteins | sample WorMetLIZISLAND2_FD_71113 | JGI IMG/M metagenome (GOLD analysis project Ga0056128, IMG submission 71113) | Marine gutless worms symbiont microbial communities from Max Planck institute for Marine Microbiology, Germany - Olavius geniculatus... ... | reverse complement strand
CTGTAAATTTCAGAAATTTGTAAACAAACTTGAACTTCAACGCTGTACGTTAAGCTGTTAGAATACTCTTATAGTTAAGGTTATGTGTCTGTGATATGCTATAGCCCAGTAACTGTTGTACATATTTTTGTTTTGTTTTCTACCACATTGTGTTAGTGAATAAAGATTATCAAAATGTTGGACTTAGTTGCGATCGCGAGGTCGTTAATTCAACTCCCGGTCGGGTCACCGGTTGTGATTACTACTTGGACTGTTTGTGGACAGATAAACCGGCCATTTTGGTATATAAACATCACCAAGGTCAACTCAGCCTTCCATCTTTTTTGCATATATGTAAATCGGGCCTACCGGCCTGTCTGGGTGAGGTTGTGGCGGGGCGCGTTCAGTTGTGACGGGTGGCAGGTGATGCTGTGTGGCAGATGACGCTCCCTGGCTCTGAGATGGGTTTTCTATGAAGAGCTATATTATTTTAATCATTTAACTAAAGTGTACACTAACCAGTGGTGCCGTGTTCGCTTTCAGGTTATTCGGTTACGCGACTACATCTGCGTTAACGTCAAAAACGTTTTTTTCTGTTTTATTAGCTGTCTCTTGAGACTCACACACTGCCATGTTCTACAAGCACTTCTGTCTCCACCAGCTGATCGTGACTATGATTTACGAGACAGGCTACATAATAAGCAGCTTTCTGACCGCATGTCACATCGCACTGACTGTAATTTTTACGTGCGACAGCAGCTACTGCTGTAGCGCGGCTTAGCTTTTTCAGTTCTGTCTGTCCGTCCGTCTGTTTGTCATTGATGGATCAGTCAAAAACGGTCCAGGCTAGGATCACCAAATCTTCACCGTCGGCTGCATGGAAGACACTGATTTCAGGATCTGTAAAGCTTTTCCATAAATTTTACAGGGGTCACCCCAAGCAGTGGCGCCAAATGAAAGGGGAGTAAGAAAAAATTGAGATTTTTAGCCCAAGTCGCCATATCTGAGGAACAGTGCGAGATAGGGCCTATGTTACTATTAATTATGTTACTATTAATGCCTAATAGGAAGTCGTTACTGGTTTTCGATTAGCACCGAAAGCAATGACCTTGGATGACCTTGAACGCCAAAATAGGGGTTTTATTGACTTGTTGGTGATTTCGGGCTGCGACACACATTTGATTAGCGAATTGTACCGAAATCACTACAGATAGACTAATACAACCTACGTATTAAATTTTCGACATTAAACATGAATTTGAACGGTTTAAGTCTCGACCCCGTAGGTTTAGAGTGGTCTGCGCACGAGGGCATCAAAGATGGGTACCTCCTAAAAAGTCGTTATTTTACCGCTGTAGGCTGCGCGAGACCGCTTACCTCCTTTGGCGAGTGTAAATGCAACGCTATAGATACTAGCCTTCATAATCATCGTGTCAGATTGAATTGTCTCTATGTCAATGGGGATCGGTGAGCTTAGATTTTCTTCGCACTGGGCCTTCAAACATGCACCGCTGTCGCGCGTTTCCCTTTGCGTTAGCTGGGCTTTCTTGTATAGTTATCCGATACTTGTTAAGTCACTGTATTTTTGTCTTGTCGTATATTGTAGAGTTTGGGGTGATCTAACAATAATGAAACGTTTGATTTGATCTGATGTGCAGTTCTGAACATCCAGCCGCTGGAGTGTCAGTTGCCGGAGGTTGACCCGCTGTTTGTCGGCCGGTCCCGTGAGGTTGATGACGTCATTGACCTGGTCGGATCAGCCGGTCGAGTGGTGACTATCGTCGGCTGTCCCGGGGTCGGTAAGTCGGCGCTGGCACTGTCCGTGGCCCACGGTCTTCGTCGCAAGTCCGTCGTGTCGGTGAGGGTGAACGGTGCTGGATGTCGTTCTGGTACGGCGCTACTGCATCGACTGATCATGACCCTAGGTCTACACTTCAGCGCTGACGACCCTTCGGACCGACAGTACCTCTACAACTGGATAAACGCCCACGAGCAGCGAACTCTCTTCCTCTTCGACGACGTCGACGATCTGGCGGAAGAAACGAAAGTGACGTCAGGATCGCGGTTGCGTGACGTCACGGTGACGTCATCACGGCGGCTGTGTGACGTCGTTGACGAGCTAATGGCGAGCGTGCGCAACGTCCGGGTCCTGTGCACGGCCTGGCGCCGTCTGTACCGGGTTGGCGCTAACCGTGAGGTCTACCGACTGGGCGACATCCAATCCAGCTCCGAGTCGCTGGTACGTCGTCTGCTGCCTGACCTGCATGCCGAGGGCGTGGAATCTCTGACGGTAGCCTGTGATCACCTCCCACTGTCGCTGCGTGTTAGCTCTGCCGCTCTGTCGTCCGAACACGTCGACGCCGGTAGACTGTTCGAGTTGCTGACCGCAGTAGACGGAGGACGTCGTTCGTCGAGGTCGGGTGTGGAACGACTTTTCGCGGAGGATGATGTTGATCGTCGACGTTTGCGTGTGCTCGCCGACTGTCTGCTGACCATCATCGAAGCGATGGCGTGTCCCATCAGCGCCGTTCGGCTCATGGCGAGGACCGCCGCCTGCTTCTCGGGGTCTGGGTTCGACGTGGCTGAAGCGGTGTCGGCGATGGGTGGTGCCGACGTTGACGCCCGAGATGTCGAGACGACGCTGGACCGGTTGACAGAGCTCGGGGTAGTGACTCGCCTATGCACTGCCCCGATGACTCGCTATCGCTGGCGGTCGTTCGTCGCTCTGATGGCATCCAGCACCGGTGATAGCTCGGACTGTGACGTCACGTACAGACAGCTAGGGCTCAGTCGGCTGACGTCTGCCGCAAGTCGCTATCACGAGTCGGTGTCCGGCTGCTACTCAGCACTCCAGAGCGTCGAGGCGGAACTCGACAACGTGGTCGACGCTCTGTGGCGGACGTTGGACCGTGAGGAGGCGTATGACGATCTCTCGACTCTTTGCAGACTGGACTGCGGGGCGTTTTTGTGCGAAGTTCTTCCTGATGACGTGTTGGTTGCGCTGTTCGAGGCTGTGGAGAGGGAAGCGGCTGAACACAGCGGTCTGGAAGCGCTGGGTGTACGCTCGCGGGCGTTGTCTTGCCTCTCATACCGGCATCTAGCGGCAGGACGTATTAGCGACGCATTATCGTGCGCAGAACGCGCCCTCCAGCTGTCTTCTGATGACGGTGAAGCAACCGTCTCGGCACTGTACTGTCTCAGTCGAGCACAAAAGAACAATCGGGAACGACGCAAGGCTTTGTCCACCGCCCGTCAGGCATTCGACGCGTGCAAAACAGCCGGACTGATCGTTCCGTCGGTCGAGTTGACTAACGTCGTGGCGGTCTACGCCGTGGAGTGGTACGCGTGGATGCTGACCCAGTCCGATAACTTCCAGACCGCCCGACACTGGTGCGTACAGTTATTGTGTGAGTTTAGTTAGCAAACTGCAGAAAGTTTAAATGCGTAAAAAGTGAACGTCTATACAATCATTCATTAAAACATAATGGCTATATACAGACCGAAATAAATTTCAAGTTAGTACAACGTTTAATACGAAAGACGCTATCACGTAGAGTAACATCAGCAAAGTGACATATTAATTTAACATATTCGTTAAACTGTATAAAAACTTCATGATAGAGAACTGTTGACCGAACGCAGCATACGTATTATGCAAAAACACAACTTATTATTGTTGAATTCGCTAATATTTAATACTGCTACTGGTACAGATCGATAATGTTATGGGATTGGCCGTCCATTAGTGCGTTTTACTGTGCGTCCTAAAAAGTTTATTAGCTTTATCACTTTGTACAACGCAGAATGGCAGGAATTTCGTCAGATTTTAGTTGATGATGTTGCTAAAGAACAACTATAAAGGCTTTGATGGACAACGGGTCAAAGTTGCAGCTACAAGTAAAACTTTGGGATTCTTCCCACATGATTTCAGCTGGACGAATTCTGTAAAAAGAACCTACGTGTATTCAGTACCATAGTCTGATGAACTAGCTATTTTGGTTTTCAAGGTTGTGTAGTCAAAGTCAAGGTCATAGCAAGGTCATGTGAGTGAGTTTAGTTATTGTGGCGCGCGGGTGGAAGAAGGCGTCAACATCGACGCCTGTACTTCGAAGCATGCGTCATTTAGTTCCAACCAGTTGCACTGAACGATCTTCCGGTATATTTACATGTATTGAAAATATCCATCGTATCTCGAAAAAAACAGTCAAAATTGTTTTGGTCGTTACTTTGTCAAATTTTCACCAATTTTGATAATTTTTGGCCTGAAGACGGCCAAGACGATGAAATTATGTAAGGTGTACTCGTTTTCCACCTCACCCAATTTATGTCACCGCACTACCGTGTAGCTAACGTGTGATGGTTGTTGTCGCGCAGTTTCAACCTGTCGGACGGCATAATCCGCAACAAGCTGGCCGGTCATCCGCTGACCGTCGACGGTCTGAGTTGTCGACGAGCGATCTGGGACCGTCTGTCATTGTTCGAGCGTGCCACGGCCGCTGCACGGGGTGCCGCCGAGGCAGCCGTGCGACGTCACGGCGACCACCCACGCTCAGCGACCGCACTAGCGCACCTGGGTGACGAGATCGTAAAACGCGGCTGTCTGAACGAAGCGATTGAAGCTGTCACGGCGGCGCTGTCGATGCGAGTGAGAGTGCTGGGACAGAGGGACGCCAGTACGGCTTCTTCCTACCGTACCCTGGCCTACCTGATGCTGCGTAGTGGCCAATACGACCAAGCGGAACGGTTCGGTCTGGCGGCCGTGGACGCCTGCGCTGCGGTCACTGATGAGAGAGGTAGAACGCGAGTCAATGATGAAGATATGGTCACAGTGATGACCGAGGCACGTGATGTCGTCATGCAGGCGCGCTGCCGGCAACAACAGACCACCCAGTCCTCTGTCTCCGTTAAGCGCGTCTGATGTTGTAACAAGGCCGAAAAAAAACTAGGTTTTTAAAGAAAATTTTTAGATTTTAGGTTTTCTTTAGGATTTTAAAGGTAATTTTTTGGTTTAGTGTCCAATAAGCACCGTACACAAAATTACGACCCAGGAAAACATACACTCTTATGAGTATACGACACAATGACGTGATTGACGTCATGTAACTGAAATAAAATATGAGATGTAAATTTCACAACAAACGAAAAAACCTAAAAACCTAAAAATTGGACTTTCGAGGTTTTCAAAGATTTCTTTAAAAAGCTAAAAACCTAGGTTTTTCCGACACATTTTCGAGCTCTGGTAGTAACACAGTAGACCGGTCATCAGACTACGTATAGCTGAATACACCATTCAACGCTGACCAGCAGTTAGCCCCGCGACGCCGTAGAAAACACTGAAAGTCTGTTCATAGATACACTGACAGCCACCGCTCGCTGTCCACTGCCCGCATAGAAGAACCGTACATCAGCTGCTCCTAACCCTATACACCGTGGTCTATAAAAACGTGCCACTATTATTTTTTTAAAAATAGCTTCGTGAAGAACTTGCTGATTTTACTAATCTTTTTGCATGTAACATCACGAAGAAACTCGACACAAATGGCTCTAATTTTAACCACCTCACTTTAATACTGTCGCTACACTACTTTGTGAAATGCAAGATATTAAACCTACTGTTGGCGAGCGGTGTCAACGTTTGCAGCTTGCATTCATGCTAGAGGAAGACATTTTGAGCACATGCTGTAATGAAGATGATGTGATGTGACACGTGTGACTTTTTAAGATGCAATAGTTGCCAATCCTGTTTGTCGCTATTCAGTTAATCATTTTTGAGCCGACGCGTGGACTATCCAGTATGAATTCATTGTTGTAAATGGCCAAACTACGACTTCTGCATTTCACAAGGTAGTGTAGCGACAGTATTAAAGTGAGATGGCCAAAACTAAAGTCATTTGCGTCAAGTTTCTTTTTAATGTTGCATGCCCAAAATTATTGAAATTGGCCAATGTTTCACGGAGCTATTTAAAAAAATTGAAAAAATAAAAGTGGCACGTTTTTATGAACCAGGTGTATATCCCCTCTGCAGACCCCAACCCGTCGACCACTATTTCCTGATACCCTAGCGCCAGATAAGTAACTAAATGGTTAAAGAATTTTGTGCACAGTATACCACTCTCGCGTATGTCAGCTTTTTTGAATATTAGTTAGATTTTTTTTGTCTTTTTGTCATATGGAGTCTGAGACCTTAGATTTTGTTCCATAAACTTGCCGATACCGGCGTTGGCCAGTTCTGACCTAGGCCTAAGTTTCAGTGGCTATATTTAGCTTTCATATCTCACTGATATAAGTGCTGTGTGAGGATTAATGTGACAATTGCTGCACTGAACTGAATTGTGTCTACATCAGCGAATAGAGCGCCATGCAGTTAGGTAACAATCAAATGAATAACAAGAAATTTGAGCTAATGTTCACAAGACGCGCGAAAGCCTATAGCAGTTGCTGTTCGCAAACTGTCAGTCTATCTCCAGCCATTTCGTCTCGACTTATACGGGATACCGTTATTTGATGCCCTTGTGCGCAGGTTTTCTTGAATCTAGAAAATCGAGACTTGGACCGTCGAAATCAACGTTCAATGCCAAAAATTTCATATACAGCTTGTCCATGTCTATTTCAATTGGTTTCGGCGCATTTCGCTCTTGCAATGTGTCTCGCAGCCCGAAATCGCCGAAAAAATCCATAAAACCCCTATGTTAGCGTTCAAGGTAATCCAAGGTCATTGAATTCAGTGGCAATCGAGAGCCAGTGTACGACTTCCTATTAGTGACTAATAGTAATCTAGGCCCTATCTCGCACCGTTATTGAGATACAGCGACTTATTGGCTAAAAATCGCAAATTTTGCCCACCCCTTCTCATTTAGCGCCCTCGTTCGGGGTGACCACCTTTGAGTTTATGGAAAGGCTTTACGGTTCGTGAAACTTAAGTCTTCCAGGCAGCCGACGGTAAAGATTTGGTAATCCTAGCTTGCACCGTTTTTGACTGATCCACCCGTGTGACGGACAGACGGACGGACAGAACTGCGATGGCTAAGACGCGCTGAAAGCAGTAGCTGCTTTCGCGCGTAAAAACTAACCGTTACCCACTCCTAGCTGCAGCATCGTCACATTTGCCCGTAAAATTCACTTGTTGATGTTGTTTATGCATTCATATCCTTACACGGGTTCAGGTTTGTTGCTTATGCTACGGCGTTAACGGATTGTGTCGGTAGATTAACGGATTTCGTGAGTTTTCACTTTTTTCCAAAGCCAAACCGAAGTACTTGCTGTTTCTGCTACACGGAGACCACTTGTCTGGAAAACCTGGAAATGTCGGGGAAAAAATCTTGTCAGGGTAAAGTGTCCAAAAACTGTTCATTACTAGTTGAATATTTACGTTCAACTCCATTTTTTTCTGGTCGTTTCGCTCGCAGACTTGTACTCCCATACTTTTAAATCTGCGGTGCCAGTAAGCCGCTTTTGTTTTTCTTTATTGTTTAAACTGCACTAAATTTGGTCAGTTAATTCTCTGGAAAATAATTAAAATTGTTGCCAATAGACGTCATATCGCGACTGTTGCGACGGGCGATATTCCGTCTGTGTTCCCTTAAAATGTCTGGAAAAGTCAGGGAATTTGATCGTAACTGGAGAGTGGCCACCCTGCTACTAATGCTTTCGTATACGAGCTTGAATATCTCGATTGTAGATAATCCATTTGAGACTTGTTTAACACTGCATTCAGTACTGTGCATAACTGAATGCCTATTTGAAGCTGTATGTTCAGAAGCGGACGACGAAAGCCCTGTCTGTATACAGATCACAGAATAAATACATGTATATTGAACTGAACTACTTAAGTAACGGTCTAGCTATTGTTATGGTTGTCGTCCGTCCGTCTGTCCGTCTAACGGATGTACCCTGGCTAACTAGTAGGGCGTAAGGGAAAACTTTTTAGACGAGTAATTAGCTACGTGTCTTGAACTCGGACCTGCAAAATTTCAGCCATCTACTACAAGAGTAACATTTTCAAATTGGGGGTTGGATGAAAGTAGGGGGCGGGGTAAGAAAAATGTGTGTGTTTCAACGGAAAACCGGCCATATCTCAGAAACGGTGAGAGATACGGCCTAGGTTAATATTAATCACTAATAGGAAGTGACATACGCCCTGTCAGATTAGATAAAAGTCATTGACCTTGGATGACCTTGGAGGCCGTTACGCGTTATTGTGGCTAAACGGTACGAGATAGGGCCTATAGGTTGCTGTTGATCATTGATAGGCAGTCGCATATTCGCTTTCAAATGACGTGAAAATCACCGACCTTGGATGACTCTGAAGGTCACAGACAACCAGTACGGTCGGCTATCCTAGCGACAGCTGGGCTTCTTGTGTCTTTTACCAGATATTGTATGTGTAGCCGCTTCTGTTTCTCTTCAGTAGTTGTTTTGTGTTGATTAGAATGTTATTGCATGTGTAGTTTCGATTTTCGACCTCCGTATTATTAATTCGTTACTGCTTTAATTGTTTAGGAGATAAAGTCTTCTTATTGCTCGAGTATGCTTATTGCATCGCACACGTTGACTCTACAGTTTGTTTACCTATGATATAGGCTAAATAATTATGATTTCATCTGAAAGTAATTCATCATTTGCGGCTGTTTAAACGTCCTTCGTCGCTTACGAATCGGTGCTAAATAGCCTTAACGTGCAATAATATTTGTATAAATCGCTTCACGTTGGCATTTCGAGATGTGATAATCTGACTGCTGCGTATTTATACATGCATGCGCTATTGAATTCGGATTCGTCTTAATACGTGTGTTTGGTGATTAGTTTGTGGCGTGTTTTACACAGACGTATGGCAAGACATTGATGTCTGTGATACCGTTCGTGACGTCATGGAGAAAGATATGTAGAAATGTAAAAAGGGAGGTTCCGGTGGTGTAGATTTCAAATGTGCATACTGAAACGGTGAAAACCCATTTCCAGTACGACCCTGGTTAAAACATTATTCTCGTCTGTGGCCCGTAGTGCGTACTAAAACTACAATTTTGGTGGAATGTAATACAAAATTTTCTAATATTGCATGCCAGGTGGGAGAAGGCGCAAGTTTTCCCTGCATGACATGTAGGGCTATTACGTTAGCCTAGACCCTGAAAGCGTTGACGTTTTACTGTGTCGATGTGCAGTCGATTTATTTGAAATGCTTCGAGAGCTCTTTCATGTAAGTTTAGCGGTCTGGAAGTTTTAATGTGATGACGAATCGCGCCGTTTAATAAAGTTTACCGCAACAGCTTGTTCTACCAGTCATTGACTTAATAAAACTGACAATTTCGTGGAATGTTGCTTCACTGTTCACCGCTGGGTCCTGTCGTTTTATTAGCACTACGGGATCCCCACTGCATTTCTAAATGTCGTTGTAGGCCTACTTCAATAAGAGCGTTTAATTGTTTTTAGCGACCCTCTAGGAGACGCCCTGTCAGTATAACAACTTAGCCTATCACAGGCCGGATTTGAGTCCGGTTTGGCCGAGTTCGGTAAAAATGTGGGCCTTCTCACATACATATTCTGACATTTACTGGGTGGTGGCGAGGCGTAGCGGTAGCGCGTTTCATCCGAACAACGAAGTTTCTCTACGCCGACCCGGGTTAGTAACTTATAGGGTGTTTACAGGATCCAGCAAACGTCCAGCATTACAGCTGGGATTAAGGCGGGCACGTTCACCTATGTCGGGTGGCAGGTAACACTGCGATCCCATACGGCCGGTGACGCTCCGCAGCTCTGAGATGAGTTTCCTATGACGACCTATAGCATTTGACCATTTTTAACCAAAAACTTAGGCCTTCCAAAAAAGTAGCCCTAAGTAAGTAACGTCGTAAATTTCAGATTTTGCGTAGGCCTACGGCGTTTCCGCCCGATCAAAGAATATCGAGCTGTAAACTTTTAAATATCGCAACACGTCACACAGAGGCCTCACAGACCAGAAAGGCTGCGCTGCTGCCCAACATTCTGTAGTGTGGAAGGGGCCCTTTTTGCGTGGCCCCTGTTCGAAAATGCCGAAGATGCCTAAATCCGTCTCTACTCTGCATATTCACCCAAACTCCATAACTTTATCATGATACCCATATCCTGCATTGCGGTAGGCTGCCGGCTAAAGCCTCATCCGACTTGTAAATTAATAAATTAATGTAGCCTATCTATTTAACTACGAAATTTTTCCAACTGTCTGATTCAGCGACAGAGCAAACATTTAACAGCAGATTTTTACGCATATAAGCTTACTGCTAGAACATTCAAATAAATCGGATACTGTTTTGCTTTTCCAAAGCACAAGCGAAATCCATCAATTCGCTGAGCGGATATGGTTGTGAACACAGGATAACGTTATCGACATCCGGACAGCCGTAATCGATGCAGTCTGGCTGCACGGGGACTGTATGAAGCGCATTCAAGTGCAGATAGAAATAAATGCTATTCTGCCTTATACCCCGTTTACACGATCGAGCAAACATCGAGCAAACGTCGAGCAAATGTATTCAAAATAAACGTGATAATTGCTCGACGTTTGCTAGACGTCTGCTCGATGTTTGCTAGCATTCATCCATGCTAGCTCGACGAGCTATGGTAATTAGCATGCTAATTAATAGGGCAGGCGGATTGTAACTGGAAGGCCAACGTAACAACATGATCAGCTGTGGGCTAAGCCTAGGCCTACATTTGAGCCAACGGCGGCGTTCCATCAGGCCTGCTTGATGTTTGCTCGATGTCTGCTCGACGTTTGCTCGATGTTTGCTCGATCGTGTAAACGGGGTATTAACCTCGCTCAGCTTGCACTGTTAACTGTTTTAACAGTTTCTGGCTACAGTCGTGCGTCAAAAAGCAAACGACGGCGTAGTCTACGGGATCTGAGCGTGCTTTAATTACGATATCGCACTGTCTAGAGTGGTATAAGCTCGTACTGCGTACTCGCTTACCCACTCAAGCAGTGCGGTATCTAGTGCCGTCGTATCAAGGGCTTCGTCCGTCCGTCTGTCCGTCTGTTCGCGCGTATGGGCCCATAACTCAAAGCTGGTTTCAAAAACATAATATGTCACCAGTCACAATTTTGTTTTGGGGAGATTTTTGGCGCAATTTTTGAACAGTACTGCTGGTGTTTTGATGTGCAAGTTGTAAAACTATGGGACATCACAGGAAAGAATACTCGTACCAAGGCAGAATTCTCAATTCTGCCCTCGTAAACTGAGTACTAAGGATTTAATATAATAGTGTTTGTTTTCTACCCTCGCAAATTTGGTACAAAATTATTAAAATAATAATAATAATAACAAAACATTTGCAAAGCGCCATAGTGCCGTAGTTTTAGAGGCGCTCCCTCACACGTTGACATGACCTCGAAGTCGACGAAGCAAATTATTTCATTCGAATTAAAGCAAAAACTGCCCAACTCTTATGTTTTGGACTTAAGTTTATATCAGCTGCTGCTGATGCAGCAACTGCTAGCGAGTAAACGAGAACTAGTTAGTGACGCCGTAACCATAACGACCGTTACTATGACGACAGCTAGTAATGACGTATGACAGGTGCGCGAACACCCGGATGTGTTCGGTATTGTTCTGTCTTCCTTGTCCCATCGAACTTCTTCGCCTGAAAATACAGTTAAATGATTAGATACACCGGCGTCGTCGGTCAATAAAGTAATTTGAGCAAAGCTCACCTGACGCGCGATAGCAGCGTTCTTGCCACCTGGGCAATCGTGTACAGCATGCAATAAAATAGTAATGTGTCTTGAAGGAGTACCCAAATTTGAGGCCTCAGTACGGAAGACTCCTTGAATTTCAGAGATCGAAATTTAGTCTGTTAAAAGTGGACGTTCTATGCTAATAATGTCATAGGCCCACACATGTTGTCCAGATTTATCTCTAGCGATTTCGGCGCAATTCACTCTTGAAATGTGCGCCGCAGTCGCAAATTACAAAAAAACCCACTAAAATCCTCCATCGTTCAAGGTTCAACGTCATTCAACGTCATTCAAAGTCATCGATATTGTCACCATTTAAAAGCTTGTCACTATTGCTTGTCATGATAAGCAGCATGTCTGTGCCTATCTGCAACTGTTTTCATGCTAGACGAACTAATAGAGGTAAAATAACCGCTTTTTAAGGGGGTACCTTTTATGATGCCAGCCTGCGCAGGTCTCCTTGAACGTAGAAGGTTGAGACGTAAATTGCTAAAATTTGCATTTAATGCAAAAAAAATTCGTACACAGGTTGTTTTGGTCTGTCTTCAGCCATTGCGTCACAGTTCACTCTTAAAATGTGCGCTGCAGCCAAAAATTGCAAAAAACTTCATTAAAACCTCTTTTTGGTGATTCAAGGTCGTTCATGTCATCGATGTTGATAAAACTAAAAAGACCGTGACAAGTGCTTGTTATGATAAGCTACATGTCTGTACTATCTGCAACCGTTTTCACACTAGACGAGCCAATAACGGCAAAATAACGTCTTTTACGGGGTACCCCTCTTTGACGCCCTCGTTCGAGGGAACCCCTTCACCCAGGGGCACCGTGCATGCACGAAATTTCGTCGCGATAAACTAGAGTTTTTGGGGCAGCGCATTGTGAAGATCTCGTGATTATAGCTTGCACCGTTTTGATACAATACAGCAGTTTGACGGACGGACGGACAGACGCCCAGGCCATGGCTAAGACGTGCGAAGCATTCTGCTAACGCGCGTAAAAAATATGCAGGGCACGACCAGGGGCAGGAATTTGCTGCAATTTTCTGCCGCCAGACAGATGCAAATTGCCGACAGCCTGGGTGCTGAAATTAGCACCAAATTAGTTGGGTTCAGCAATAAATTTTGCATTTTATGACGAAATTTTTTTCGACACAACATTTTCCGACAAATTTCCGACAGTTTAAAATTTAGGGGAAGGGGCAGTTGCCCTCTTGACCCTTCCCTCACACATTCCCGGCCCAGAGACCACTCCACTGGTTAATAGTAGTGGTGAAATAAGGTCAATGTCTTGCTTAGTAATCTTACAGGATGTTACTGACTGTGTCACTGTCCCCATGCGATTTTACCTTCAGCTGCAGCTGCTACCGCCTTTTTGCAGACTTAATTATATTTGCTTCTCTGTAAACATAACACGGCACTGCATAGGCCTAGCAAAAAAAACAAAAAATGCTTTTGCAACCGAAATGGGTGGCCAGTGTATGCACGCTCAGCATTTTTTATGACGAAATGATGATGAAGTTATAGTCTCAGAGACGCCCACCAACGACGAGATGTTACACCAGTCCTGTATTTGCCATCGCCATACAACTTTTTCACGCAGAAGAAATACACTATTTACAGCACTTATTATATAAAGCAAGGCAAAATGCCAGTATAGGCGTGTCATGCGACAAATTCAGCGAATTTCCATTTGTTGTCTTTTCGCCACATTCACTGACTGCTCTAATACACTGCAGAGAAAACAGGCTATAAAAGATCGGCCAGATATGCGCAAACACATAACTCATGTCCGCCGGGAAATCGACGGGAAAACACTGGCCACGAGAAATACAGATAATAATAACAACAATTGAACATGTTCTAGTAGCATTGCGAATAACGTCACTCCAATATTATGTCTTCTGAAGAATGCGTATTGCATAGACTGCAATAAGAGAACATGCAAAATCTGACGTAACTCATGATATTCATCTTAAAATGTACATGTACACGGTGTTTTATAAAAAGACCCCTTTTCGTTCTTTCACAATTCACTCAAATGATGAAATTTTTACCAGTTGTGGCTGAAGAAATACTAATTCAAAATATTTTAACAACATATGGCAGCTGATTAAATATTCTTTGCTAGTCGTGACGTAACGCTGACTTCATAATTTGTCACGGGTACAAGATTGCTAGTCTCAGCTGGTGCTGTTAGTTGCTACCCTGTTCCGATGGTGAATAATCTGGTTCATTGATGACAAATTCTTGAAGTTTTACAGTTGCAGCCACAAAAAACGTGCAAAGCAATTGCATTAAAGTGTCTGTGGGGATAGTTAGACTTTCACATGTTCGAGCAAGACAGTGCACTAGCACACCGAGCTTGTGAGAAGGTTGAGTTTTGGATCGCAAGACGCCTGATTTCATGTCCCCATGTTGCTCAGTGCTGATACAATAAACATTTTTCATTATACCCCGTTTACACGATCGAGCAAACATCGAGGAAACATCGAGCTAGCTCATCCTGCTAACATATAGCAGCTCGTCGAGCCAGGGTATTATCGAACCAGATTAAGTTCACCATCGAAGCAAGGTGATATTATTCAGCAGCACAATGACGCACACTCAATGTCATGCGGGCAATATCGCCATTTTTAATTTTTGCTGTTTACGATGTGTTAGTACTTAAATGTTGCCGTTAACAAGTGTACAAACTTATGTTTTGTACATGTTTTGTGCTTCGTGTAAATGATGTCATGTCAACTTAAATCGTGTGATAAATCTGTCCAGTAAACAGTGAACGAAAAACTATAGGGGGCCCAATTCACAGAGAGCCGGTGTAAACCCACAGCATTGTCGGCGACCGTGTATTGGAGCTGTCAGTTTACGTAATCTAGCACAAAAAGTAAATTTTGGACTTGATTATCAAAATTAGACATAGGTCAACTTCTGATCATGTGGCAAAATTTCAAGAACGCCGACATCAGCCGACAACAGACGTTGGAGATGCCCCCGTGGCGAAATAAGCATCACATCATTCTGCGATAAAACATAAGCCCGCCGGGAAATACCGCTCCGGGCGGCCTTAATGGGTAGACTTGCCGTGGATGGTGATGTGCTGATGGAAGGCGTATGTAGCACTAAACCCGGTGCCGTGGTAGACGCTATTGGAGCGGAATGTCATCGTGAAGGAGGCTGCGATGACCAGTAGGCTGTAGCGAGGTCGAGGGCGTCTAGGCTGGCTGCACAGTCGTCGCCGACCCTGCCTCTGACGAGTGCCGCCGTCGACTAGCAGCACAGTGTCGACACCCTGGAACTCGACGTAGTCGCTCCGTGTCGACTCCAGACAACTGCACACAGATCAAACACTAATCACTGCGATTTGTCGGCGATCTGTTTTGTGTAAGAGGCCCAAATTCCATTACGCCGACTTTCGCCGAAACTTTCCCATATCAGATGATAATCTTTATTCACCAACACAATGTGGTAGACAACAAAACAAAAATATGAAAAACAGTTACTAGGCTATAGCATATCACAGACACACAGTCATAACCTTAGCTATAAGAGTATTCTAACAGCTTAACGTACAGCGTTGAATTTCAAGTTTGTTCAGATCATGAAACGGGGACGTTTCAGACTTCTCGACATGACATCTCGAAATGTTTGCGACAAAGACCGGGACAACTCCGCGACAAACCCGTCTGTGTCGCTCTAACGGAATTTCATCCGTGACAAGACATGGGGAAAGTCTGCGACAGAGTTTTTTTTCACGACAAAGTCCGAGGATTTTCAAGCTCAGCGGACTTCGTCGCAATATCGGCGCAATAGAATCTGGGCTTTATAACACGTTGTCATACAACGACAAATCCAAAGCTAAGCGAAAACCGAGAGTTACTAGATAGGCCTAAGCGTCCTAGTCCGGGACTGCATGTTCCAGCATGTCGGTGGCACATGGCACTCGAACAGCAAGGGACAGAGCAATGGAGGACAGGAAACTCATGGTTCACTCCGTGATCTCCGACCCGCAGCACTGAGCATGGATCACGATGACGACATGCTAGAACAAAAAGCCTAGCTGTCGCAAAGGAAGACGCGCTACAGCCTATAGGCCTACAGTTTCTGCAGCAGTACTGACTTTCAAGGTCATCCAAGGTCGATGATTTTTATCTCACCTGGAAGAGCGTATTTAATTTTCTACTAGTAATCAATAGCAACCTACGCAAATCCGTGTCAGACGACAGACGACAATCGTGCCATAGAGATCTACAGCTATGCTGTAGCGCGTCAAAACATGTCGTCATGTTGAGACGATGTACACTGTACAGCCTTTGTACGACTTGTTGTCTAACAACCTGGACCTGGAAAAATGCTCCAGTTAAAAAACAACAACACGGTTAAAAGTGGTGTTATAGTTCTTAATGGAAGCCCATTTCAGAGTTGCGGAGCGTCACCTGCCGTATGGAATCCCACAGAGTTACCTGCCACCCGACACAGGTAAACGCGCCCCGCTTTAACCCCAACCAGATAGGCCGGTACACGATTAACCTACCCCGGAGGGATGGAAGGCTGAGTTGACCTAGTCGGCTGGTTACGTACAGAGATGGTTTACCTGCCCGCAAGCAGTCACTCATCCAAGTACTAGCCCGGCCCGGTGTAGAGTAACTTCGTTGATCAGACACAACGCGTAAAAAGTAACAGTATGACAAATTAATAAATAATCGTGCAGTATGCTAATATGAAAGCGACTGACTCTGGCGGAAGTCCCTCGACGTCGAAGCGCGTGAAGTTGACGCTGACGCTTCTGTCGCCCGGTTGTCCGCTGAACACGTATCGACACTCGACATTACGCGGGTAGAGACCCGGGTTGTTAGGCGACGTGATGGCCCCTGACCTTGACCTCTCGCTGTCGATGCCGAACGTACACACTGCAACGCACAACACAGTCCCCCCTACATAATAAATTGCGCAAAAATACCTAACAGGAAACCCAGCTGTCGCTAGAATAGCCGACCGTACTGGTTGTCAGTGACCTTCGAAACCATCCTAAGTCAATGATTTCTATCTAATCTGACAGGGCGTATGCAACTTCCTATTAGTGATTATTAGTAATCTTAGCCGTAACTCTGGCCGTTTCCGAGATAAAACCCGTTTTCCGTCGAAAACGCACATTTTTCCTACCCCCACTTCATTCAACCTCCAATTTGAAAATGTTCCCTTTGGAGTAGATTTAGCACGCTCGAGTTTCACACGCATAGCTAATTATTCGTGTAAAAAGTTTTCCCCTACGACAAACCCGTTAGCCAGGGTATATCCGTTACAGACGGACGGACGACAACCATGCCAATAGCTCGACCGTTACTTAAGTACGGTCGGCTAAAATTGCGGCATAATTAACGCTAAAAATCTGGAACATTTGTGCAAAAATTTTACGCGTTTTTGAGTTAGAAGCCTGTGCGTGGCGCACCGACGAACAACCGAGCAAGCCACGCAATGCGGCTTACACGACGACCGCATAATAGTATCGACCGGTCTGACATGATTGAACCGAGTGAAGAAGGAAAGCGAATCGATGTGGCGTGAGTGCGTGACTGTGTGAGGTGGCCAGGTGACCGGAGAAACAAACAGCGTTCGATCTCACGGGACATTGCGATCACAACACTCGCAGACTGGCACGACACCTCAGACATACAGACGGACAGACGGACGGACGGACGGATGAAGCACACAAATCCACTTCATCGCCTTATGGCAGTTCCACCGTGTGTCCAGTGTGGCTTCTATTCTTATACCTGGTGGGCGTAGCTTGCGCCCAGTGAAAAATGGGGGGTGAGTTTTGTTAAAAGTGTCGATCAAAACTCTACCTCTATTTTTCATTAAGCAATCTTAATGACGAATAAACTAATAAATTCCACCCCCATTTTCACTGGGCATTCAACACCCTTAACAAAGCTCCCCCTATTTTTTCACTGGGCAATCTTCATCCGTAACAAAAAGGCCAAGGGGGAAGAGGAGGTTGAGCCCTAAGGCCAAATCAACTTTCAATTTCGGCCCCTTGAGGGTGCTGAGTCCTCAAATTTTTACTCGCGCTAGAAAATAGCCAAGCCTTGCTGGCGCACACCTCACGGTGACGGGGGTTTCCCCAGCATTTTTACAAACGGGGGCAAAATTGGTTTAAAATTCAGCGTGTTAGCCAAATTAACTTTGGAGCCAGATGTAAATGGCCTGTCAAAACTTTGCCACGTGGCGTGCCGCTAGACACGCATGACAACGCGGGTACAAATTGTGAGGGGCCAGCACACACAAATTTTGCAGAACAAAAAACGTGCTACTTCAGAATAAAAGTTGAGGCTATAAGATTTACACTCATAATGACAAATTGTGCCTTAAATTATCTGTAACAATTTTATGAAAAAATATTGAACTGTGCCGAAAATGATATTTGTTTAGTGGGGCATTTTTATTCTCGCACACTCTATGGGTTATTAGCAGCGGCGTTGTTATTAAAAAGTAGGCTTGGCAGAAAAACAGCTGCAATTTTTTGACGGAGAAAATTTATGGTTGCTCAAAATTGTATAATTGTACCCCTAAATTTTCTTCAAAATGCGGGTTTCAGCTTCAAATTTTGCATTTCTGGACGAAGATTTTCTGACAATTTTTTTAGCAGTACAAACATAAAAAGAGCCCCCCACCCCTGTCACAACAGCACTGGTTATTAGTCGACAGCATAAGCTCGCCGAAATAACGCAGAAACATCTGCGATGTCGCACAGTATATTTATACAGCTGGGTGGCGTCAAAGTTGAATTTCAAATTAACAGGTAGTGATAGGAAATATGAAAGACAATTTGAAGACAACGTAACTGAAACGATTGTCAAAGCCGGAACGAACACTTCCGAACCACGGCGTAAGACACAAATAGTAGATTGTAAGTATGCATGCGCTTACAATCTACTGTTTAACGTTTGCAGTAGGTTGAACCGCCCGAGGATCCGTAGACTAGTTGACGCGGCTCGATGTCGCTCGGTCGATCAATGGATGTCGCCACAGGCACATGACAACATCTGACGTCGGGGCGAATTTGATTAAGAAGGCGTACTAAGTAGATGCATTATCTGGACCGGCAGGTGCCCGGACGGACTGTCTTGTTAGGACAGAGACCGATTTCATTACGGCAACGGTTCGAGTAACTGCGCTGTGTGTACACAGATAGAGAAGAGATATTTGCATTGAGTAGAGATATGCAAGCAGATGGGAGTGCATGCAGCAAGTTGTCGACAGACATGGAACTCCGGATAATAGCAACTAGGCCTCCTATCTGTCCAAGCAGGCTTCCTTGCTTGCCACAGTGTTTACCGTCGATTCCCGCGTGTGTGACGCATCCCGGAACTCCGACAAAATGAGTCAACAACCGTACCGTGAACAGAATCAGCATGATTGCTTTATTTATTTCGTCCTCGTTTGCAACAATTTGAGATTATTACACACTAACGACATGGCGCTATTCAGTAATTTAACGCAGCAAATTCAGACGACAGAACTGATATTGCCAGAAATTGGCAAACAGGTCTATAGTGTTGTTGTTTTGCAACATCGAACTTCATATCAGGCCAGTAATGCGTTATGCAAAATGATCGGCGATAGGCCTCTATGTTTACTGCAACTACAAGATTTCGACCCAAACCCTACTACTTCGATTGTCGAAGCTTTGTTGGGAAACAAGTCGTGCAACAAGCTACAGAACAAACATCATGACACATAGGGAAATGTTGCTAATTGCGCGCCTTATAAATTTCAATATTATTATTATTTTTATTTTTATTTATTTTAATACCCCCGGTAGTAAAGATCCCGGGGGTTAAAAACAAAAAAGGTAAAGTTAAAAACTAATCCATGGATGGCCAGAGGTCTGAACACGTGGGAAAGCTGTCGTGGAAAATGACTGCGTTAAATCTTTGCACTGTGACCGAAAGTCTCTGGAAAAGAAAGGCTGTCTGTCGCTCGTCATTGGTTTTGACCGAGATCCTGCGCCCCAGCTCGCGGAGAAAGCCAACAGCTGACTCATTAATCGGCCCCAGCGTTTCAACAGCGATTGGCTGGAATGAGAATGAAGCCGGCAGGTCAGCATATTTGGCTTCCTTCCTTGTGGCGGCTGCCTCAGCTGCCGATG
>Ga0056128_1003254_pt1 | contig 19834 bp, 13 predicted proteins | sample WorMetLIZISLAND2_FD_71113 | JGI IMG/M metagenome (GOLD analysis project Ga0056128, IMG submission 71113) | Marine gutless worms symbiont microbial communities from Max Planck institute for Marine Microbiology, Germany - Olavius geniculatus... ... | reverse complement strand
TAAACCTCAAAAAGTTATTACATCAAACAAGCTGACATTTCAGTGGTGACGAAATTCTTCCTTAATTGTGTAAAGCAGAATGAAAAGGAGTGGCGCGCAGGGACTCTCAAGCTGTCCAACAACATCTAGCCCCACAACTTACTCCAGTGAGGGGGATCAAATGCATCCCACCCAGGGACGTCTGACTCATCTCCAGTGGGGGGATCCCGAAGTCCAGTGACCAGGACACGTCCCCCCCGTCAAATCCCACCCTAGTGACACGTGTGGCTTCTTGAAATACAATAGTTGCAAATCGTGTTTGTCACTTTTCAGTTAATCACTTCAGAAACAACGCATGCGCATCCATTATGAATTCATTATTGTCAATGGCAAAACTACGACTTCTGCATTTCACAAGGTAGTGTAGCAACAGTACTAAAGTGAAGTGGCCAAAACTAAAGTCATTTGCATCAAGTTCTTTCCTGATGTTGCTTGCCAAAAATTATTAAAATCGGCCAATGTTTAAAGAAGCTATTCAAAAAATAAAAGTGGCACGTTTTTTATGGACCACGGTGTAGAATCTAAATCAAACTCGAGTTCCTCCCCTCTATTTTCCTCCTTTCCCCCGGATCTGGGCAACAAACAGTTTGTGGTGCATTACAATCTAGCAATTTTGCATACACCATTAACAAAACTTCCCCCTATTTTATACTGGGTGTAAGCTGTGCCCACTAGGTACAGAGAAAGAAGCCCCTGAGTATCGGACAGAATTTCTAACTACATAATGTATTCGTATTTCAAATCTTTAAGCAGTTTTTCTATTACACTTATTTCGTTCAGTTGTGTTTTGCTGGTCACGAAAACAAAGTAACAATGACAGCATTGTCAACAACAACAACAACAATATATGTAACATACAATCATGAGACCTAATGAACTGATCATTGCAGTTCGTAGCAGTTTACAATATGCAGAATGTTGCTTTGACACTGATAGCTGGATGACACGGAAATGCATCTAGCAAATATGAGCAAATTAATCTCCAATGAATTCCCATAATATTAACAATGCAGAGCAAGCTTAACCCACAGTAAATGAGAAAAGAAGGCTTGATTCAAAAACAAAAAGCAGTAGAGCATTACTGGTATTATATGCTATATACCATTGTAAAAAGACAGTTGTTAATAAACGGTAATTCATAAAAAGGACAAGCAAGCATGTACTCACGACACATTATGATGTCAGCACTACGTCACGACTAGCAAAGAATATTTAATCAACTGCCATATTTTGTTGCAATTTTTTGAATTAGTATTTCTTCAGCTACAACTGATAATAATTTTGTGTAAATTGATCGTCATTTGAGTGAATTATGAAGAAAACAAAAAGGGGTCCTTTTTATGAAACACCGTGAATATTACAGTAATATACCTATAAAGTAAGTAAGTCGTTTACCTCTGTACTTCATAATCATTTAGTCATATTCATGATAAATGAAATTCACGATTCTGACATTTTCCGTACAACATAGCACAGTTTACTAACAGCCAAAGACATATAACGATCAGCGTGTAAATATATATCGCATTCACATATACAAAATATACAAATACAGGCTAGCACATATAAAGTGAAACATGCTTCACATAAGACAGTTCTTGAAAAATTAGCCCCAATTATTGCAGCACAGGATGGGCATGTTAAACACCAGTTGTAGAAAATTTAGAATCTGTAACATTTGTACTGTCAATATGTTACATTAGCCTACCCCATATGTGTATACAGTAAGAGTATAAAAATGAAAAAAATTTAATTTATATCATATAGCCATATACAAAATGCATTCCAATGAACTATTCTTTTAGTGAGGTAACTCGGGAGCAGATCTTTAGTGCTGGGCCAAGTTTGACATTCATGGTCATCATGAGGTGATCCTCCTTGAGTAACATCAGGGCTGAGCCATCAATCTCCTGCTGTTGGAACTCGTCCGCATACATACTGCACCCCGGCAGAGTGCGAATGAAGTCATACACGTCCTGAACCTACACCACAACATGCAGCAGTCAGGAAAACTCACTCACTAGTTTCTACCATGAGAGCACAAATCACAAACTCATGACCTTGTTTTAACTATCGCCTATTTGCAGCCTGCTGAAAATCAGTCCTACATGTACTACTAGGGATTTTTGGTTGGAGTGACCAGTTTTCCTCCAAAAAGATTTCTGAAAATTGTTAAAGAAGGACGTGTTGCATGAACTGGATGTCAAACAGCATCAATTTCTTTAATCGTGTTTAACTCTTTAAAACATTCCTTGATGAACATATATAGCAGACATGCTTGCAATGGTTATGCCATGACATTACAGCAAAATAAAGATTATCATTCCTACTATCACTGTACAGTTATAAAAAGACTATAATCCTGCAATTTCGCTCTATCAGTTTTTACACTGATAATGTGAACCAGTCGATCACCAGCTGCAAAAGTGTTTCATTCACAACACTGTTATGTGATTAACATGCAAAAATGGCTCAACTGATCATGATGAAAACTCTCATTCACCCCAACAGAGTCTACAGAAATAAAAGCATAAAGCATTACACGATATTTTGGTGCTTACTGCTAACAAAAATGTCAGACAGAAACAGCAGCACTGATTGCAGTGAAAGCTCTCACTCACCCCCCACTGAGCCAACGGTCGCGGAGGAATCAGGACACCATCTTCACTGAGCTCCTTGTCGGCCAGCCGCTCGACTCTCTCAAGGGCTGGCGGAGACTGTGAGCCGGGGCTGCTGTCACCGGCCTGGCTGCTCGTCCCTCCGCCGTTACTGGCGTCAGTGTCCTCAGACTCAGACGAGACGACGGTGGCCGCCGCGGACTTGATGGCGGCCACGCGAGGATCGGACAGTCGGAGTGATGCGTGCAGTGCCTCCTTGCTGTCAACTGTTGCCGTCACGCTGGTCGTGACTGCAGGCCGATTCTGAACCACATCCACACACATGCCGAGGATAGAGTACTTTTTGTAACACAGCATGTCTATCTCCCCACCCTCTGAGCCACTGGAACAAGGCCCCCATCTTCCCTTTATCCCCTCCTTCCTCCGCTTCAACCCCTTTCTTATTTTCCCCTTTCCTCATTTCTTCTCCAGGGGACTTTACCTAAATCTAGATAAGCAGCTTGGAAGCACCGTAAACTTGTTTAATGCAGTTTGGGGAAAAGCCCCTCTGCTGTTGATTTTCAGACATTCTGGCCGAATTGATCTAGGTGGCTGGTTACACAATAAGATGATTTAGCCATCTGCTGATGTTCACCCATCCAACAACTAACTATGCCCAACTTCAATTAACTTTGTTGATTAAGACCAACGTGCCAACCACTAATTTAAGCCAGGACTACAACGAGTCAATTTTAAAAGCTTACCTTTTACAGCATTTTTGCAACAGTTGTTAACATGTTATGTCTGCTGCTCTATTTGTAAGTGATGATGATGACAATAACCACAGGACAATAATCGCACAGTGGACACACCTGGCTGGCTGAAGATGCTCGAGACCGGCTGCTCTTTGACGGCAGGGAAGTCGGCCTTCCAGTGACAGACCCATCGGGAGCCTTGCGCATGCTGTATGCACTGAATCGTTTCGAACAAGTCACCGAACAGAACCGACGTGAACGTGCAAAGTTGTGGATGAAGTCACTCCTGCCGCAGAACTCACAAGTCAACCGCCCTTCAGTCTGCGGTGGGGACACGGTTGCCGGTGGCAACGTTGGTGAAGCTAACGGCTCTGCACAATCCAAGCCACAAACATAGCTCCATTGTAATGATATCCACAAAATGGCCGTTTACGACGAGTTTAACGAATTTTCCATTTTTCAATTAGAACAAAGTACAGCTGGTAATGATTACAATTTTTAAACACTTAACTTATCAAAATTTAATGAATAATTAATCATTAATTTAGACTACAACCAGCACTGCTTAGTTTGTAAGAAAAATGTGTGTTTTAGCTTAGCAACTTTGTAAGTTAATCCGTTAGCAGCTGACAAAAATGCATTGAGACACAATCAGACAAGTTCTCTAAAGAAAGTGATTATCTTTTATCAGATACTTGTCCACTTTAAAATCCATTCTTAGTGACTATGATTTTGATCGAAATGTACGAATTACAATTTTAGAAATAAATCAATAGAAATTTTAAATAATCAATCGTGTGATTAACCGTCAATTTCTGAAGCTCCGGTAAAAACACTGTAGTCAAATACCCAGTAAAAGTGAAAAACCAGTTGCAGTAAATAAAAGCACCATCTCTATGTCAACATACATTACATGTTCCACGAGATACGGAAAGAAATAACTCAGCTATAAAACCACATATGATCGAACACAATTGCGCATGTACCTTCAGTCTTTGTGAAAACAGAAGACTCGCTGTCAAGCCCTGTCAATGCAAATCACAGCACCGAGCACGTCATCTCAGCAAGCACAAAATTAAATAAATAAATAAATTAAACAGTACACCACCAGCCAGTGATTACATTTAAACACACAGTACTATAACCACTGCTACCAATGGCTAATATCAAATTAATGTAATGTTTAAAATAGCAGTACATCAAAACAGGTAAGAACTAAACTGGTCAGAATCAAGCAGCAAAAATGTGGATGTTCACAACAAATTGTCTATTCAAGGACGTAACACGAATTCAAGCTGCTTACTTGGCTTTTTGCTATCACTATGCTGGCGCTCGTTCGTCTTATGGTCATCAGCGTCATCATCGTCAGTGTCTTTCTCGCTCTTGGGGCTGCTGTAGCCATCATCAGTAGTTGCCGGGAACTTTGGAGACCAAATCTGACTGATAAGAGACGAGCCTTGCACCTGCACAATATCACATGCTTATTGATAAGATGCCACACAAACATAGATGTAACTATTCTAATGAACTAGAAACATGGCGGCCCAGTTGGTGGCGTAGCATAGTGGTTAGACCGTCGATCCTGGCTGGCGAACTTTCCTTATCCTGCACTAGACTGATGTGTGGCCGTGTGACCACTTTGTTGGAAAAGTGTCCACTATCAGTCAATCAACAAGGCCAACTCAGCCTGCCATCCCTTCGGGGTCGATTAAATGAGTACTAACCCATTTATATGGGTTATAGAAGGTGGGGACCTTAGTACAGCTGACTGGGGCTGCATGGCCGGGCCACTGCGCCAGCCGGTGTCTGCAGGCTGCATGCGGTGGCTGTGCGGCCGGCGGCTCTGGTTAGTGATAAAAGTGCATTAGAGGCATATTCACGACGATGCGCTATACAAACTGACGACCTCTACCTTTACCTTTTTACATATTACACACCCATCCTCTGACTTCTTTTAACTGAAACTAGGCATACTACTTACTCCTGCCCAGAGGAACATTCACACCGATTTTAGTTTCATTCTGCCTTTTCGATTTCGAGTTAGATGCCCATACAGAACACAGAGACAAACAAAAATTCTGCAAAATGTGACTAATTAGTAAAGCCCACGGTTTTCTGCAGGGCGAGGAATTTCAAGCCGAGGTGCGGAATTTGCCCTTTTTGACAGAATTTTGATATTGCCGTGGAATTTCGTGAAATTTTACAGAAGTTATAAGAAATGACCAATAATTAGTGTGATCATCAGCTTTAGACTAGCTATATCACAGAGAAAAATCAAACTAAACTGCCTAAAACTGCGTCCCTGCTAATAATTACCATCGTATACGACACAATTGTAAATTAACAAAACGCGACTAATTGACAAACTGCACTTTTGAAAAAAAGTTTGATAATTTCCTTTGTATATTGCTAGCATAACTCAGCGCCATGCCAGCATCCAAAAACTAAAGTTTTTTAAACAGATTAAAGCTTAGTTTACGCATAAACGGAAGGCCGTTGTAAGCCATGGAATTTGGACAATTTTGCCGTGGAGAGCCGCAGAATTTTGCAAACTAGCCCATGGAATTTGGCAAAATTCACCACGAAAAACTGTGGGCCCTACTAATAAGATCATTAGATCAGCCAAATAGATAAATAATATTAATACTAATGTTAACTAACATTAGACAAAAACCAGTGTACTGTGTGGAATTGTGAGGCTATGCATATGCAGTGGCTCTGCAGAAGAATGTATAACATTGCAGTACTGGTATCGCTGTCTGGTACAACACCATTCAAAACCATCATCTCAATTCATTTACAATCAAATGACAAACAAAGTAACAAAACATTGCTTTAGTCAGCAATGCCTATAAAAAGAAAGCCAACTAACAGATGTGGATCAGAAGAAAATATGCTGGTAATGAACTTCATCCCGCAAAATTGTACTTATTTCCCACTGTCACCAACTGATATAAATGAAAATGTGTCACGATAATGTAGTCAGACTGTCAGAGTGAGTTTACCGGAAATGGTTCGCTGGCTTCTTGAATGATGAAACCCTCGATAACGTGCGTCAGTATCTTCGGTTTCTTGCTGGACTTCGATGAAGACTTTGTAGTCAGGACTGGTTTCTCTGCACTCTTCTTCTCTTGGCTAACGACAACCGTACTCTTATTGGTCTTGTTGGAAGCTGCACTTGCTGGTTTTGACTTGTCCTCCGATGGCTTAACGGCTGCAACGGCTGAGGGTTTGACATGGTCCTGATGTGAGACTGTGGTCGTCATGGTTGATGAAGTGTCTATTGGAGCAACTGTTGATGCTGCTGATGACACAGTGATGACAGCAGTTACAGCAGGTACTGACACCGATGCTGCAGCCGTGGCAGCCACTGAGGTCTTAGCAGCTGCACTGACAACAGCAGTAACTGCCGCAGTCGACATTGACTGATGACTGGAGGTCGGTGTCTTTGGGGTCACCGCTACTGATGGAATTGGTTTAACTGGTCGTGGCTGCACGGAAGTAGCAGTTGCAACTGATTTGGGAACTGTAGCTGCACTGGTAGCTGGAATAAGTGGTTTGGTGGGCTTCGGCATGCACTTAGTAACAGATGATGCGGTTGTGATGGACGCTGGTTTGCTGGTGGTTGATGTAGCAGGTGCAATGGCATTGTTGGGCTGTACCAGCAGACGCCGGGATGACGTTGTTGATGGTGTTGACTGAGGCGGTATCATAACATCTGTGCAGTCAGAGCACAATACAATGGGCAACTTCACTTTTTGACTTAGACTTTTGCGGAGCCTTTTCGCTGAGCCAAAGCTAAAGCTGAACGCTAAAGTCTGTACTGAGACCAAAGTTCAACTAAACGATTAAAAATGGCGGAAAACTGGTAAATCTAACAGGAAATAAATCAACCAGTTAGGCTTGGACTTGCAAATGACGTAATTACGTAACGTCTTACATAGCCATTACGTCTTGTGTAGCCATTACGGCATTTATTTTTGGTACCAGACTGTTGTAATTTACTAAACTATCCGTGTTAGTCGCCATGTATTCGCTCAGTGAAATCACTTCACTTTTTGACTTAAGTAGGTACTTAGACTGAAGTTTAGGCTCAGTGAAAGTCTCAGCGAAAGTCTAAAGCAAAAAGTGAAGTCGCCCAACATTACCACAACAAACACACACTAAAATGTGAACACGAAGTCTTTCCCATGCCATAAGGCCAATAGAGCAGTAAATCAACTGTACTTATACTACTCTACCAATTTTTGGGGCTTAACTGGCTTCAATGTACTTTTGTACTATTACTCCAGACTTAAGCCAGTACCTCTTGCAACAATTACGAAAGGTAAACCTTTGCTTACTGATTCAAGAAGATGCCTTTGCTATCATCCAACTAGCAGCATCAAAGCAATAGAGAAGTGGAAAGTGAATGCAGTAAACAGAGGCATAGCAAAACAGCTGCTAATATCAAACTACTTGATTCATTTACACTACCAATGTCACTGTGAAGTATAATGTTTCTAATGGTACTTAGACGTTGGACAACTAAACAGTAAGTCACTTATAAAAACATCCACAAAGCTCCCAACAAGCAAGCAGTTTTACAACCAAGAAATATTATCCGACAAGAATTCTACGATTCAATTAGAATTCCAAATTACAAACAACAAAATGGACCAATAATAGTTAGCAACTGCCACCGGAACTGGCACCAATGGTAACGGTAAAAAAAACTTACTTCTGATAGGAGTAACAGCCTGCACGTTGGCGACGGCGAGCGAAGGTGTCTGCTGTTGGACAAATGGCTCGGCAGTGCGGATATACAGAGGCTGTGAGCCAAAGAGCGTTGTCGGCTGTGATGATAGCAACGGCTGCTGCATCAACGGCACATTCTAAAATACGACCGGCAACAATATACACTCAGAGGCACAGACAGCTTGAGTGCACACAAACAAGACAGAAATTTGAGACACAAACAACCAGATAGGCCCAAACTGTGAAACAGCCTTCCAGTTCATCTGAGACAAACCAACACTGATTTTGAACAATTTAAGTGGCTTCTGTGGCAAAGGACCTTGGAGCAGCAGACTGCCCTGTTCAAATGAAGAATAAACAACGGCATCACTTTAATTGCCAGAAGCTGGTTTAATAAAATTTTAAATTAAGATAAAGTTCAATGTGTACTACAAATTAGTCAGAGAGAAAAGGATATTACCTGAAAGTTGAGCAGAGTCTGAGATCCGCCAACAATCTGTCCCGTAGCATTGAAGCCAAAGTTTGGCATCGCCGTGAACCGAATCTGTCCGGGACTCCCAATCACCTGGTTGACTTGACTCAGATTCAGCGTCTGATTCACCTGCCCCAGCGCCAATGGCTGGCCAGCTTGACCAAAGTTCAACGTCGGGTTGACCGGACCCAGATTCACCGGCTGACCAAACTGCAGCTGCGAGCCGACCTGACCCAGATTAATCGGCTGATTGACCTGACATAAGCTGATAGCTCTGGGCTGCTGCTGCTGCTGCTGGGGCAAAATCATCTGCGGCGCTACGGTGTTCTGTATCATACCGCCTGCAGACAGACAATCAACATCATCAGATACATCATCAGTCTCACCACATGTTAAATATCATAAATGAATGAATGAATGAATATATGAATACCTCTATTTCATGTTGCATCCAACAGATAGAAACAAAGTATACAAATATTAAGCTAAAAGAAAAAATGTACATAAAATTAAGTAAAATTATAGGGTGACACGATAGGTCGTGAACAATTTCGATTTCAAACACAAGCCTATTATTATCAACGACCACTAATAATTTTACATCTCTGTTTAGGTATATTCAATGAAATTCTTCGTATAAAATTTCAGAATTGTGGCTGTTACACAGCATTTACAATACTCATTTACATAACAGCACCCTTAAATAAACATAACAATGGACCGATAAACGTTAACGTCAAGCGAGATCGCAGTTCACTGCACACTGTTAGTATGAAATGGTATCTTCTTTTTTTAATGACTGCATTCAGTCTTTTAGGCATCGAAGCGATGAGACTTTGAAGTGTCTGCAGAGAAATTGATTTCCATGCTTTCAAAGACGATGCATCAATGCTTGTAGTGACTGAGACTCGGAATCGACGTAAACGTCTGTTGCCATAATGCTCCAAACGTTATCAATCGAAGACAAATCAGGTGAATTAAGAGGTCATTTCTCTGACAAAATGTAGTGTTATTTGCGTCCAGCCAGGCGATTGATGCCTTTGATGTATGCGCACGTGCACCATTTTGCTAAAACATTTCTTCACAAGTTAAGTCAGTGCTGATCTGCGTGACGTCAAAGTGCTGCTTTTTTGGTCGACATCATTATGTTGGCTCATATAAATCGAGCATGTAACGGACAGTTGTGATATTTTGCACACAATATTATATTAGATTTCCCTAAATGCTGACGATAGTTTAATAATCAACTGATAGTTTCAACACAGCTAATTTGCCATTTAAAATCGTTCACGACCTATCGTGTCACCCTATAGTTTAAACAATAATGGTAAAAAAATTTCACATAAGAAGCTGCTTGTATTGAGCCAGTACATACAAACGAGCATGGCACAAAGAACAGTCACAAACAAACTATAACAGATATATTAGCCAAGTGCTGACCTGCCCTGGTAAACCATCACACCAATATTGGTTTTTCTGCACCTTTTAGTTTTCAACTGATGAACACATACAGACAGACAGACAGACAAGACCCGGCAACAAATTAGTAAATACAGGTCATAAAAAACTCATAGCCCGATGAATTACGACAGTTTTATTAGTTTATTGTTAGAACCCATAAGTTTCGTCAAAGAAATTCATACCAAGCTGGCTAAGCACGGATGTAGAGTTCTGTGCCAGCTGTTGCTGCTGTGGTTTAGAGACGCAGATCGGCTGCGGTGCCATGGCAGCGGTGCCTTTGCTTGAGACTATGGACCCCGCTGATGAGCGACCTGACATGCTTGTCTGAGGAGCTATGGGCAGAACTGCTGGACTTTTCGAGACTACTGGTCTCTGTGCTGGCATGCCCACTCCGCCAGCTACTGCAATCAGTCAGTATAGCAACAATGCTCTGACTTCATCCACATTTTCACAAACATTCTGCATCTCAAAAACTTGCATTATAATTCAATCTGAGCTTTCTACTCTAAAATGAGTTAGTAAGTAAAACCAAAGCGCAGACAACATGAGGCTTGTATGCAGTACTTTTAGGCAACGTCGCTCTTGCAGCACAAGCAACTTTGCCTACTCCTACACATTTCTCCACGTTGTGGTCTGTCTGTCAGAAGTCTCTCTATCACATTCGCGATCCCTGCTTGAACTATTTGACGAATTCAGATGCCACTTTGCAGGCAGTGGCACACATGTCAAATTCACAGATATATCATGTTATATAGGGGTACGTGACCCTAGAGAAGATATGGAGATTGGAGATTTGGGGTCAAACCCCCATCCAAGAATGCAACTTATTCTGACTTGAGGAAAACGATTATACATGACTCACCAAATGGCAGCACTGATCAGTAATTCAGTGTTTTACTAAATTTCGTCAGTTTTTATGCGCGAAAGCAGGAACTGCTATAGCACATCTTAGGAATTGCAATTCTGTCTGTCTGTCCATCCATCTGTCTGTCACAGAGGTAGATCAGTCAAAAACGATGCAAGCTAGAATCACCAAATCTTCACTGTCCGCTGCCTGGAAGATTCTAGTTTCAGAATCCGTAAAGCTTTTCCACAAATTCAAAAGGGGTCACCCTGAGCAAGGGTGCTAAAAAAGAAGGGGTAGGAAAAATTTGTGTTTTTTTGGCCAATAAGTCACTGTATTTCAGAAACAGTGCGGAATAAGGCCTAGGTTACTATTAATCACTAATAGGAAGTCGTACGCTGGCTTTTGACTGCCACCGAAAGCAATGACCTTGGATGACCCTGAACATTAAAATAGAGGTTTACATAGATTTTATGGCGATTTTGGGCTGCAAGACACATTTCAAGAGCAAACTGCGCCAAAATCACTACAGGTAACGAAGACAAGCTGCATATGAAATTTTCAGCATTGAACGTAAATTTCAACGATCCAAGTCTCGACTTTCTAGGTTCAAGGAAACCTGCGCATGAGGGCATCAAAGAGTGGTACCCCCAAAAATTCGTTATTTTACCGCTGTTGGCCAGTCTAGCATGAAAACTGTTGCAGATAGGCATGGGCATTGGGCATGCTGCCTATCACAACAAGCACTAGTGACAAGCTTTTTAGTCTTATCAACATCGATGACTTTGAAAGACGCTGAACTTCCAAAATAAGGAGTTTTATTTTTTTTTGCAATCTTTGGCTGTGTCACGCACTTCAGGAGTGAATTGAGACGAAATGGCTCGAGATAGACTAAGGCAATTTGCGAACAGGAACTGCTATAGGCTTTCACGCATCTCGTGAACATTAGCTCAAATTTCTTGTTATTTGTAGATATTATTATATTATGACAGTACTGTAAAATCGTGGCTCGTATATGTACTGACTTGGAACAGGGTTGGTCTGAAACATGTATTGCTGCTGCAGACACTGAGCCTGCTGAACGAACTGCTGTTGAGACGGCGCTTGGATCACTTGCAGGGTCTGAGGCAGCGCCATCACAGGAGTCTGAAACGTCTGACCAGTCTGAACAGTTGCTGAGCCAAGATACTGCTGCTGACACGCCATTGCCATGTCAATCTGAGTCCACATGTCACATGTTCACCTTATCGCTACTGTAAGTAATACTTCCGTTTCACAACAGAATAATGCGTTTAACTGATAATAAAAAGTAACAGCCATCACCACCACTTCCAACTGGCAAAATGACCACCAGAAGCACAATTGAAAGCAAAACCAGACTTGTCATTGAAAAACATCAATTACATTAAATGACAACCACCTCCATTCGACGACATAAAAACACTAATCTACTTATTTATCTATCATATGTCACCTGTGTGGCAAGTAACACTATGTGATCCCATATGGCAGGTGACACTCCTTAGCTCCGATATGGGTTTCGGATGAAGAGCTATAGCATTTAACCATTAAAGCACATGCTGAGAATGACCTGTGACTGTACAGCAGCTGTGTCACTGTTGATTATCGGTGGTCCGCCTCCAGTGCCGTAGACAGCCGCGCCAGTCGGGGCAGCCATCACACCCTGCTGCAGTGACGCTCCCGTGTCCTGCACACCTTGAGGCTGGACCTGCACCACACCCGTCGACTGGGCCGCCCTGAAACTCATCCCGACCGTGGACGATGACAATGACGTCACCAGACCGTTCCCATTCCGATCAGCCCCCGGGCGCTGGTCGACCGGGGCCAGTATAGCAATGGGTGGTGGGACCATCTGGAACGACTGCTGCTCTGTGGAAGCATCACCAGCTGACTCGATGGTCGTCGAGGCGGCAGCAGCGGCACTGCTGGCGTAGACCGTGGAGCCTGGACTGATCAGACCTTGTAGCGTCTCCGCTATGGTGCTACCCGCCACCAGACCGGTGCTCGGAGCTGCTGCCACTGACGTATCAGACACAGTCTCAGAGTCAGTGGAGTTAGTCGATGGTAGCACCATCTGGCACGGCTGGATTAGGATTGCAGGCTGCTGCACACAACATGTATTATACACCATATACCGTGGCTTATAACAGTAAGGTGTTGGACTTATTATTGCGAGGTGGTGGGTTCGACTCCCAGTCAGGTTGTTATCAAATGGTCAAGTGCTTGCTACTTGGATGGGTCACTGTCTTTCAGTCAACTCAGTCTTCCATCCCTCCGGGGTAAGTAAATCAAGCACCGGCCTGCCTGGCTGCAGTTAAGGGGGGAGGTTCATTCACCTGTGTTGAGTGGCAGGTAGTACCGCATGATCCCATATGGCTCCATGACCCTACATAGCTCTGCGATGGGTTTCCCATACAGCTATACACCACCACCTTTTAACCTTTAACTAGTCTGTATGCATAGGCCTATACATCATATATGGATATATATTACCAAATATCGAATAATATACACCACCAAAGGTAAACAAACAAGATGACAATGGTTAATGACTGGCCTTTATTTATTGAAGCTCAGTGCAAAATCCAAACTCCACTAATTTGATTTGGTGCGAATTTGTTGAACAGCAAGTCATGCATCAAACTGTAGGCTACGACATCACAAAATTTCAGCAATCTTGTAAATTTGTTATGGGCTTTTGATTTTTTGTTGACTCAATATGCAGGTTTTTTGCGGATTTGCTATAGACTTCTGTCCTGTTGTGAATTTGTTGTACAGCTTGTTGTATGACAAATTCACAATAAACTGAAGTGGAGTTTAGGTGTAATGAACCGCTGACCTGATGTCTTATCCACATCCACATCATATCGAAAACCTTACTATGTTTTGTCAAATTTTGCACGATGCTGGTACTGCTACAAATTTCACATACCATAGGTTTAAGAAATAAGGCTTTCTACTCGTAGAAACCACTTACATGCCGGGAACCTTTCAGACTGGCTGTGTGCCTTGCTTCGACCAGAATTTGTAGGAATCAAATCCAAAGGGCGCCGTGCCAATTACTGGACGTCGTCTAAGTTTATTGAGTTCATGAACAGCAACAACAACCTATAACCAATGACACTACCAATGTAGTGACAGAAACGAAGAAAAAACCGATTAAGAGAGCTCAGCTTAGCAACCTGGCTGACTGGAGGAACGTCAGCGTCAGCAGTCATTGCCCCGGCTGCTAGTTCACACTGGTCATGGTCACCATCATGGGTGGCCGATGTGCTGCCAGAGCAGACCGCAGTGTCTACCGGGTGGTCCTGCATGACTACGTCACCACCACCAGCCGCTAGTTGCTGCAGACCCGCATCCTGTATCACAAACACGTGTAATAAACATACAAAAACTGTTTTAAAGTCAAATAAAACGTGTTTAAATAATAAATAACGTCTGTAAACGCTGAATAGAAATTGTGACCCTCCTTTCAGTTCACGCATTGACCAAAGCCAATGTTGTGAGTTTTTCTGCACCCAACATGGAAGCCGGACATTTACCGAAGTAGGCTATTGCAATCATAAATAAACATTATAAACTCATAAATCTAAACATAAAATCTGTCACCATTTACGACTTTATCAATATCAATAAAAAACCTCAACTTTCGTATACGAAAATAATTTTTTAAATCAGCATCATTTATATGCTAGCTGATAAAGTTGGCTAAAAATAAACAACGTAAAACGTAAAAGATCTTCTCGAGCCACAAGGACCATAAAAAGGCACTGATCTTCGTTTCCTTAGTCTTCTGCCAGACACCCCATAGCGTATAAACGTTCATCACGCCCACAACTACGTTACCTCGACATCTTCATCTGGCTGTGTCAGGTCATCACTATCAGTCATGCCCGGTTCATCCATGACAATCTGCAGCCGACCCTCATCTCCTGCGTCCGACTGTCCGGCCAACGAGTTGTCCAGCTGATTGCAGGACGACTGCAGCATCTCCGCCTCTTCAGATTCACAGCCCTCAGAGTTCATCGCAGTAGTGGTAGTAGTCGTCGTTGTTGTTGTAGTTGTCGTCGTTGCGTCAGTTGTCGTAGTCGTCTGCTCGCCGGCTCCGCTGCTGCTGTTGCTGCAGTTGTCCGGCATCACCACAGAACCGTAGCGGACCACCTGCACGCGCGTGTAACATGCAACCCAATATACCCAAACCTCTATCAGCCTGTCTCGTGCCCATCCACATTCCACTACCCCCCTCCCCCGTAATGTATAATAGGAAGCGCCTATAGCAGGATTTTCATCCTCATCACTTTATTGGAGCCATAAGAATGCGTGTGTGAATCATTTGTTGCTTATCAAGGTTAATGTTATGTTTGTAGCGTATGGCTATGAATAAGTAATTTATCAGTAGGTAATATGTAGAGCCTAAGTAAATTTATACTGCGCGTAAGTGCGCAATGTCAACGGGAAAACCCGCTGAGTCAAAGGCACAATGAGTGGAATGCAGATTAAGATGGCCTAATTATCTCTGCCAATGTAAGGAAGTAAATTGGAGGAGATTGAGGCTGCTTTTGTCCGTATGTGCGTGTGCGTCTGTCTGTGTACACTTCGCTTGGCCGAGATATGCACTCTAACGAGCGCCTTCTAGTTGCTAAATGTTTTGAGGTGGCGATGGAAACAATATATAGTAGAAAAACTGCAAATATCTAAAGGAGGGTGAAAACTCCAAACGGTGGGAGCGGCTACAGAAAAGTTACAAAAACGGGGAACCGAAATGCAATTGTGATCTGGTGACCATTAGGTCCTACTTTGCTAGAAGGCATAAAACTGCAAACATCACTTGTTCAACATTACAAAATTCGAACTCAACCATCACACCGTCAGCAGGATTCTTCTGACATTGTGTAGGCATAATGATGGTTGGAATTTTGTAATGTTGAAAAAATCATCTTCCTGACCTAAGGTGCTGAGAAAAGGCGGTCTTGTAATAGATTTTTTCATCGGTATACCTTGAACAAGATGGACCCAAATAAATCGTGTAGGCCCACTTTTACTTTCCCCTTAAAAGTCTGACAGGCACACCGGCATACTGACTGACCGACGGACAGACAGCAGTGCGTAACAGTAACGTGGAAACGAATGAACGGGGAGGGGGAAGAAGGCACGTGACCTGAGGCAATAGCTGACCGGGGCACGAGGGGATCACAACGTTAACGGGCGGCAACGGCTGGACAGCAATTTGCACACCGCAGCAGCGCGCCCGCGCCGTTGAGCGACGAAGCAGCGAACACAACACCCCTCCCACTAGACAAAATTCTCCAACGTTTTAAGTCTTTTTTAGTGTCTGACCGAGAGGGTTTTCGCCCGACTGTAGGGCATACTTATTTTTGCTACAGCAAATCGACATAAATTATTTTCAGAAAAGAGGATTCTGTCTAATCACAATCATTTTTGTACTGCAGCGCCATAAACGGCAGCGCTTAAAAGCGTACAGAGCGACGCAACTTACTGACATGGTTTAGTTCTTGACGAACTAACAAATGGGCAAGCAGTAAGGCATTATAGTAGGCACCGTCCAACGGCGTCGGTGACCTACGTGACTCATGTACGCGTCAACCAACGACCAGTGCAGACTCGCCCTGCATGCTCACTGGTCAGTTAGTCAACATAAAGCCTAGCTGTATATAGGATAGCCGACCGTACTGGTTGTCAGTGACCTTCAAGGTCATCTAAAGTAAATGGTTTTTATGTTATTTGAAAGCCAATATGCCACTTCCTATTAGTGATCAATAGCAACCTAGACCTTATCTTGGCATCTAGCACCTTTTAGCCACAGTAAATCCGTGACGGACAGGCGGACGGACAGACGGATGACAACCATGCCAATAGGTCGACCGTTACTTAAGTACGGTCGGCTAAAAACTAAACCGTGTCAGTTCAGTTCAGTTACGTCGCTCTGTATACGCGCCCCGGCGACGGAAACACTACGCCAAAGCAGTATAACGAGGCTGGGGGAGGGGGATATTGTCCGTGTGTGGGGAGGGGAGATTATGTCGTGCGCGTACTGCAGCAGTTGACGGGCGACCTGTCACCACCCGGCAGAACGCCCGGCCGGCAGGCGTCAACGCAACCAGAGACTACTAATGAGACGCACGGACCAACGGACTGACAGCACGCACTTGCCGCAGCCAGACACACGACCACGCTCACCAGCACATTTCCCTCCACAGACACATAAGACACCCGAGATAGGGCCAAGATTACTATTAATCGCTAACAGGAATTCGTACACGCGCTTTCGATTGGCACCGAAAGCAATGACCTTGGATGACCTTAAGCAGAAAAACAGGGATCTCATTGAATATTTTTGCGATGTAGGTTCAAGTATGGTCTGCGTACACGGGCATCAAAGACAGGCATGAACTGCCTAAAAAGTCGTTATTTATTACGCTATTGGCTCGTCTGTATCATATAGAGTGAAAACGGTTACAGATAAAGGTTAAAAAGTGGTGTTATAGCTCTCAATGGAAGCCCATTTCAGAGCTACGGAGCGTCATCTGCCGTATGGGATCACACAGTGTTACCTGCTACCCGACACAGGTGAACGCAACCTGCCTTAACCTCAGCCAGATAGGCCGGTACTCGACTTACTTACCCCGGAGGGATAGAAGGCTGAGTTGACCTATAGGCGGCTGGTTAAATACCGAGATGGTTTACCTGCCTGCAGGCAGTCACCCATCCCAGTACTGACCCGGCCCGGCGTAGAGTAACTTCGTTGATCGAATCAAACGCGTTACCGCTAAGCCAAGCCACCAGACATAAGCTTAGACATAGACTTGCTGCTTACCATAACAAGAACTGCTGACGGGCTTTTAGGGGGCTCCCATAAAAACTGAATAAGTGGACTACTGACTGATGCATTGAAACCATACACGGTAATCTCAATTTTGCACCAAATTATTCTAGCATAACCCAATATCTAGCATTATTTCGCTAATCAGTGTTGATCAAATACAATTTTGGAATTAACTGCGTGTAGCCCACCAGTGTAACACTGCATCAGTTAACATTGATACTAAATAGAGTGTAATATCATCCTGGCATAACACATAGTAGGCCAATTATTACGCTGGCCACATAGTGGCTAACAGAACAGAGCTATGGGCTACACGCGGCGCGAACGCAGAAATTGGCTGAACAAGAACCGGACACCGGGCTGGCTGAGTGCCCGGCCCGGGTTCAGCGTCCAGTGCATGCAGGCGACATTGCATTGCCATGCTTTTCATCTGCCAAACACACTTCTGCCGCATACCGCGTCATCACGACTCCGCCAAGCCTGCTCTGAAAACACGCCCTAACAGACAGGCAGGCACTGGCAGCCGCATCCAAAGCAGACCTACCTTGGAGCAAATGTTCCATCAGATAGTAACAGGATGCCTGTAAGTTTCAGCCCACTAAGTGATGGGAGTTGATGTAATTAAACTTATACGGCCTAAATCATACAGTCTCACAGCTCGCCTTGAGCCTATTCTCAACGGCATATAGGCATTTCCCATCCTTTCTTACAGTAGATGGATGACCAGTCTACATGTATACGACGTACAGACATAGGATATATACAGCTCTTGCAGTGCATGCTGAAAATTGAGATGGACTGGATGAGAAGTCTGCAGACTCCTGAGCTATCAACGGACGCTGAAATTCACACTTAGCAACATAGATCGCATAGCTTCAATTCTGTCTCTACCCGTTGGAAATACACAAAATTTGTTCATCTGCTTGAAATACTGATCCATACAAGCGACGCCTAACTGGACTCAACTGTTATTAAGTTGACGACACATTTGCCACTTTCTGGCGCCTATTTCCTGCGCCGGTTTCTGGCGACAGACGTCTGGAGCCAGAAACTGGCCAGTGTGTCATCACTATTAGGCCTTCTGCAGGCGTCCCGTAACTCCCGTTTATCTCCCGCCCCTGGAGAAGATACGTATTGTAGGCCAGCCCACTATAAAAAAACCATGAACGTATCTTTAGTTGGTATTCAGCTGCAGTGGCGTGGACAAAAAGCGGGGATGGGGGACACTCCCGGGACAGACGGCCCAGACCCCAACCCTCCGGACAAGACATAACCATACGTTTAAACTGCGGTAAATTTGCCAATTTGGTCAGTTTATTCCCAGGAAAATAATTAAAATTGTTGCCACCAAATCTCATTTAGCTACAATGCACCAAATTCGATTTTGGCTGGGGCTCTGCCTCAGACCCCACTGGGGAAGCTCAGTGCTCCTCCATGCAGAACCCATAGCTTGATTGTAGGGGGTCCTACTTCTAAGGAGAGGGAGAGAGGGGAGGGAAGAGAGAAGAACGGAAAGGAGGGGAGAAGTAAGGAGATGAGGAAAGAGAATGAAAGGGACGAAAGGGAAAGGGAAGGGAGACGAGCCCCTCCCCCATTGGCATTTCTGTCTACGCCACTGTTCATCTGCTCCGGCAGCAGTCCTGTGGATGCCTTTTCCGTGACTCAGGGATCTCCATCAGAGCGCACAGGCGACAATAAACTGTACAGGCAAAACGGGCAGTGATATTGCACAAGACTGTGTATATTCCAAGTGGTCCGCTATGTAGCCGTTGCCTGCTTTGCCTGCTGCGGCCTGCACAGTAGCATGACCACGAGCAGACGGCATGACATCAGCATCCAACAGAACAAGCTACAAACCATACAGCTAGTCAGCTACCAGCCAGCGCTATCGTATGGGCCTACATTACAGTGTCCCACAGGAGTGGCAAAAACAGTGCCGTAACAGCATCATCATCATCGACAACCGTGGGCTCAATGCCCGTTGGTGTCTGACGCCATTCTTACTATCGCTGCCCACCGCTGCCTATCTAGGGCAGCGTGGCTCAACTCCTGCAGGGTTGCCCC
>Ga0056128_1003253_pt1 | contig 19842 bp, 11 predicted proteins | sample WorMetLIZISLAND2_FD_71113 | JGI IMG/M metagenome (GOLD analysis project Ga0056128, IMG submission 71113) | Marine gutless worms symbiont microbial communities from Max Planck institute for Marine Microbiology, Germany - Olavius geniculatus... ... | reverse complement strand
CACACTCCAGTTTAGACAAACTAGGCGCAATCAATAAAATGTCATCGGCGTAAAGTATAATATATGAACTAGAATCTGAATCACATAATTTACTAAGATCATCTAAGTAAACAGCGAACAGCGGTGACAAGACAGAACCCTGTCTAACGCCAAAATGTATGCTAAAAATTTCAGACCAACCGTTTTCCCATTTAACGCGGGAATAACAGACTCCAGCTTAAGAGATTCCAAATAGATAGCAAGCAAAATTACTAACATTCATCACAGAACTTTCACGCATATCTGCACAAAATTTTTATCATTTTAAAGTGAAGGCTACATTTTTGGCCGCTGATAGAAAGTTTATCTCTTGTCAAATTTTCACAGTGCGCTTTAAAAGACGCAACAATTTGTGCACTAGAGTGTAGCCGTTTAAGGTCATTCAAGATTAGATTAATTTTAAGACCAATTTAAAAAGTATGTATGACTTTTTATTAGTGATCAATAATAATCTTAGCCTTATGTGGCACCGTTTTTGTTGTTTTCTAGTTTTGACTCATATCACCCTTACATAGCTTTGTAAACTGTTAAAGTTTTTTGCTCTGATTTTTGCTGTTTTTAGTCGACTTTTGTCTAAATTTTTGTTATTTGATTTTATGACAATAAATTTATTCACTGTTTTCCGAATACCCCCGGACAGGCAAAAAATTGGTGCAAGGAAAAAATTATGTGTGATGTAACAATGTGTAAGACATTTTAATAAATGCTGTACTGCAGCCAATTTTGTCTTTGAATAAAAACGATTGGTTGCCATGGCAACAGTGGTCGGCAGAAAATAAATTTAAATGACACCATCGGATAGCCCAGGCCCGAAAATAAGGGAAAGGTGCAAACAAAGCACAATTATCTTTTAAACGGGCCGAGCTATACCGCTTTAAAATTTCCATTAACCGTAATGCAAAATTTTCAACTTTTGAATAATTGCTATGGCAACAGGGTCGTTAGGAGAAAAATTTAAATAACAACATTAGATTGTTTGACCCCAAAAATAGAGGGTAGGTAAACACAGCGCGCAATTAGCTTTTACGTGGACCGAGCTACACCGCTTTGAAGTCCCCATAGGCCGTAACGCTAATTTTCAAAAATTTTTCAAAATTCAGGCATAAAAAAGTAACTTTTAAAAATTTTAATCGAAACCATATAAAAAAATGTATCCGGCATCAGGACGCTTTGTTTGAGCCATTAGCGGCGTCGTACCCCAATTAACGAATTTTTTCCACAAAACTAGGTTTTTCGTATAAAACGTTAATAATAATAATTGCGTTTATAATATCGAATATCTGTACGTTATGAACGAAATAGCTGAAGCTGAAGACTGAAGTTTCATTTCAGTGCAGAACTTCGACACAAAGGTCACAATAACTGCGATTTCTAGTGTTTTCGTTAGTATTTAGTCCAAAACGGGTATCAATTACCCGGATATAAAACAGGGTAACAAATGTTAGAACCTGATAGGGGTACCCGGTTCTTGCCACAAAAATTATAAGCAATAGCTATCACAGTGCTCCCGCCTAGCAAGCCTTGTAAGAATGGTAATTATGTGCATTTTGCAGCTGAGCGTCAAGAAACATTACGTGTATGGAGCAATCGCATTTGTCTGGATCGTCGTACCAACAATCGAGATTACGATCACCGCGCTGACTACGGATATCGTCAACGGCACGTGCATGGGCGTAGCATTCGGCGTCTACCAGAACCATGCCGCGATAAAAAGCATCGCATTTTTTGCCATCATTTTCAGCTATTTTCTGCCACTGACGCTGATGGCGTTCTGCTATGCGCGAATTGTATATGCAGTTAAAGCCAAGGTTTTTTTTAATTTTTGGTTTGTTTCTCTTACAGTTAGTAAGATAATAGCTATTGTTTTTATCTATTGTGTACAACATAAAGCCCGAATAAGGTATTAATCTTACTAAATACGTTCTGTAGAACGACGTATCTGTCCCATTGCCACGCTATATAGCCCAGCAGCTGCGTATAAAAGGGGTAGGTGCAAACAGAGCGCAATTATCTTTCATGGGGGCCGAGTTGTAGTCAAATTTGTCTCAAAATTTGTTGCCATGGCAACAGGGGTCGGCAGGCAAGAAATTTAAATGACACCATCAGATAACCCGGGCCCGAAAATAGGAATGTAGGTGAAAACAGCGCGCAATTATTTTCCACGGGGGCCGAGTTATATTCAATTTTTGTCCCAAAATTCGTTGCTATGGCAACAAAAGTCGTCATGGGAAAAATTTAAATAACACCATCAGATAGCGCAGGCCCGAAAATAAAGGAGTAGATAAAAACAGCTAGCAATTATTTTTCAAGGGGCCGAGTTATAGTCAATTTTGTTCCACAATGCGTTGCTATCTCAACAGGGGTGGTAGGAGAGAAATTTAAATGACACCATCGGATAGCCCGGGCCCGAAAATAGACGATAGGTGCAAACAGCGCGCAATTATCTTTTACGGGGACCGAGTTATACCGCTTTAAATTTCCCATAAACCGTAATAATTTTTAAAAAAAAAATTAAGGTAAAATAAAAAATAAAATAAAAAAGGAGTTATCAGATTTTTATCCAAAATAAACTCGATCTTACTTTTCGGGCCCCGAATCACTGTGCAAAATTTCATCAAAATCGAATCAAAATTGCGGCCGTAGGAGTGTTTACAGCCGGACAGACAGAATGACAGAAAAACAGAAGCGATTTTATAATTTGTTTCATGCTCTGCTACAGCAATGGGACAGATGATAAGTGTTTTAACCGGTTTCGTATCTGCAGTGCACGTTTCATCATTTAGCATTAGATGAAGCTGAAAGAAGTAGGAAAAGCTTTACACTGATCAAATGGAAGTGATGCCACATCATCTGAAAAAACTGCTGTGCATATTAACAATACGAAAACCAAAAAAGTTGACTCTGAGTTTTATCTTGCAGTGTCTTCTTGAATGTCTAAACTATGAACCGAGTGTGCTTTCCAATTTAATAAACATGTTTGGTACTGTTACTACTTGTATTATCTACTGTAGGCTATTTATAAATGTGATGTAGCTGAATCATTATTCTGTAACTTCTAACGCGTCGCAAATAGTGACGCAAATAAGCCCACAAGTTTTCTGAAAGTTTTCTGAAACTTGTGCATACTTGCAAAAACTTGTAGTGCAGAGTTGCATTACAAGACTAGTGCGATACAGTTATATTATTCCAATACAAGACGTCGTGTTGTACTACATGGTTAAGTTGTGCTGCAATTTTGTGCCGACTGCATTCATGTCAATATCATTGTTCAGGTAGTGTCGTTACAAAGTGTCGCCTCAAGCAAAGCTAGTCGCAACGCCACTATCACATCAATGCTGGTTTGCTGTGGGTTCATCGTGTGCTGGTCGACCAACGAGATCATGTACTTTGTCAGCTTCGCTGGAGTTTACATTGATTTCACCAACTGGTTCTACCAATTCAACACTCTTATTGACCATCAACTACTCAAGTATATATATATTTTTTAAAGTCTAAAATGGTCGAATATTTAAACTCACGAATACTGCAAAATATGTTTTACTTTTAAAGTTAAAATAAATTGATGTTTATTTTCTAACTGGTTCTATCAGTTGCGTATGATACCGCTGTTCGCCAACAGCTGCATCAACCCTTTCATCTACGCCGCCAAGTACGGTGTGTTTCAGGACGGCGTCAGACGTATGGTTGCTCGCATCACCAGAAGCCCGCAACAGGTTCATCACGAGTCTCAAAACTCCCAACACATTGCGGCGGGCAGCCTACAGGTGATCTCAAACCCGGTCTACCAGCGCTCTGTCAGCACTTGACCTGACAATGTGATGTTATAGCCTACAGGCTAGTCGGACTTTGCGTTCCCAAGATCTCACTCGTTTACCACTCCAGCGGTGGCTAAGCGAGTACGCAGTACGAACTTACACCACTTCAGACAGTCCGGTGTCGTACATGTCCGCATGCTCGGATCGTTACGTTTGTTGCGTAATTTTCCTGCATTTGCTGCGTACGTTGCGTTTGTCACGTTGGATGGAAATCACGCTTAGGTTTGCAGAAGTGTTTCTAACGTAGACCTCTATTTGATTGTACCTTGAGTGACCATGGTTTAACTTTTTATTAGCACCAGCTACAGCCTCGACATGTCTTAGGCCACTAAGAGGCCTTTCTGTTTTTTTTTGTCTTGTCTGTTTTGTAATTTTTTGCACAAAATCTTTGAGCTTTTTTGGCTGATAACCACAAAACATTGCCACATAATCAAAAATTAATGTAACCTAACATTTAGATGCCAAAATTTAGGGAGCTTCTCCAAAAACTGTGAAGACAAAAAATTCGACACAATTTCGGCACAATTTTAAATTATCGGATCAAGTTATCCACTGTCGAAAAACAGCGTTATTATTAAACTACAACGTTCGTCAGTGACACATAATTAAGCGCGATGCAGATATAAGAAAGTAGGTACACATTTTTTTGCGACCCGGCCACATAGTCGTATCGCTTTTCTATTCAACGTCAACTGTCACATATTTGTATTTAAGCACAAGCTACGTAATAATGGTAATATGTTATATCAAACGGTCGTATTAGACAACAACGGGAAATTTGAGCTAATGCTCGGTGACGCGCGACGCAGGTTGTTTTGGTACATTTCCAGTAATTGTTTGTCCAATGCTATGCGTAGCATTGGACAGAGTATAAAATCAACTAAGTGTCCGTGCGTGCGTGCGTCCGTGCGACCGTTCGTGCGTCCAACTTTTCTTAAGATATCTTCCTTTCACCTTCTCTTTCTCGTTCCCTTTTCCTTTCTCTTTTCCTTTCTTTTTTTTCTCTTTTTTCCCATCTTTTTTTCTTTTTTTTTCCTTCTCCATTTTTTTCCTTTCCCTTCTGCTTTCCTTTGCTTTTTCCTCTTCCCTTTTTTCTTTCCCTTTTCTTTCCCTTTCCTTTTCTCTTTCGCTTCCCCTGCCCTTTACCTTCCGTTTCTCCTTTCCTTTACTTTCCCTTTTTTCCTTTCCCTTTTTTCCCCCTTTTCCCTATTCTTTTTTTCTTTTTCTTTCCCTTTACCTTTTCTTTTTTCCTTTTTTTTCTTTTTTTCCTTCTTTCATTTTCCTTCCCCTTCCTTTTTATTCCTTTTCCCCCTTTTCTGTTCCTTTTATCCTTTTACTTTCTATTTTCTTTTCTTTTTTTTTTTCTTTTTCTTTTTCCCTTCTTCCATCTTTCTTTCTGTGTCTACGTCCGTACATCTAATATTTGAGGCGCCATATCTCCATAACGGTGCAAGATAGACGCATGGTCACTATGGACCACGCATAGAAAGTCGACCCTTGGGAGTCGAATGGTCACGTGACCGATGACGTCACGTGACCCCAAAAAATTAAAGTCGTGACCCCATTATCTTTGGGACGCCATATCTCCATAACAGTGCAAAATAGATGCATCGTGACGATGGACAATTTACATTGCTGCTGTACAATTTGAAATTCAACTGTTTGATTTTTTTAACCAGTTAAACAGCTCACTGATTATATTTATACGGACATATACTGTAAACTATCGAAATGCATTGGACAGACTCTCTGTTCATATAAACATTATTTTGTTTTGGCCAACATTCAATTTTTAAATGTGCGTTGTGGCATAAAGTCGCGATATATTTACTAAAACCTCTCTATTTATAAATTTGGAAAAGTAGTTAGCAGTGTGATAAACGTTAAGTTTGTGCTTAGCTTCAATTGTTTTCCTGCTAGATTAGTCAACAGGAGCAGAAATTGTGTGTTTTAAAAGGTGTACACAAATTTGATTTTTTAGTACGAAAAAACGTTTTTAACCTAAACCTTGAATATTCACACTTTTGGAATCTAGGCCTATGTTTAATGGTAAAAATATTACGTGCAGGTTGTCTTAGTTTATTTTTTAGCCATTTCGGCCTAAGTCACATTTAAAATGTGCGCCACAGACTAAAATCGCGAAAAATTTACTAAACTTCCTATTTTGGGAGTTCAAGATCATCGATGTCGGTATATTCGGAAAACGTGTTAACAGTGCCTATTACAATAGGCAACAAGTCTCTGCCCACCTGCAACCGTTTTTACTCTAGACAAGTCAATAGCGGCAAATTAACGACTTTCGAGGGGTACGCCTCTTTGACACTTCCGGTCGAGTAGAATCCTTTGACTCCGCGGCATAAAATTTGCTAAAAAACTAGAAACACTTTGTTGTCTTAAGGGCATAAACCCCGAGTCTCTATCTCACCTAAACTTGAATCTTTAGAGATACCGGGTCGTGACAGATACCAGTACAGACGGACAGACAAAAATACGATAGCTAATAGGCGCTTAGCACATAGTGTGTAGCGCGCAAAAAGCAACACTCAGCAAAATGAAACACAAAAATATAAACCACGGGTATATTACGTGGATAGTGTGAAATTATGGCAAGAGAATAATAGTTAACGTCTATCGTTCTTTTAATTTGACCTAGACAGGCAGACAACTTAGCTGTTGTTGACGCAAAGTCGCGCTCACAGTTTTTAGATTTAGGCGTAATTTTGGGTCTAATTGTACGTGCGCGTGCAACTGCAATTATATACGTTCTTTTTTTAAAATTTTGCGCTATATCGTTACAAAAAAGGAAAAACGTGATATAATACTTGCATGGTTATGCATGGTTATGTAAAATCATACACGACAAAAACCACAATCATTGGTTTTTTCTCATATAGCCTATTCTGGTTACAATGTATTGCGTCAGAAGTGAGCAAGCCGCCGACATGAAAGTACGTCTTGTATTAATTTGCGTTATTTGCGCAATTTACTGTGCGACAGTCTGCAACGCAGGTAAAAACGAAATGACTTGAATGAAGAATTTTTACTAGAGTAATTTGCACGATAAAAAAATTGTAATGGATTGATTATCAAGCAATGAGAATGGTTTGTCTGTGACATTGTATATTGTCACGTCCTCTGCAAATCATAGTGAGCACAGGAGAGGCCTAACGGCTATTCCGCTAAATTGGTTACGTTTTTTTGTTTTTCAAACTTTATCACAAACATAATTATTATGCAGTCTCCAAAAAATCTAAGTTACTTTATGTAGATATTTCACAAAATTCGTAATAATTTGAGAATCTTGGCTACACGCTTGATTTTTTCGAGTGTATCTGCAGTGTATCAACGACTGTTTTGATGCCAGATAAACTGTTGTTGATTGATCTTAAGTCGTAAAAGACACTTTCAAAGCTGTATTTAAATGGCGTCGTTCAGTTGTCGATCTAAACTTTTGCTGGGAATTTTGCTGCATAGGCCGTCGCGGTTGACTGAGAGAGCGGTCAGAGGCATCACGACTCTGGGGAGGCTTTATGGGGGGTCAGACGAAAAGGGTAGCAGCACCGGCATGATGAACTTAATATGGAGCGCTAAAATCAGAATGATAATATTTTAATATCAATATATCTGTATAACTTTTTATAACGCTAATGACAACAGTAACTATGACAGTAGACCTATTACTATATAATTTATGAACGAACTGCTTGGAAGTTGTTTGGTAAACGTCTGCAGTATTTTAGGCTGAACACAGTCGTTAACTTTCTGTTTAAAAATTTTACCGCGCTGCAGCGCCACTTAAGCGAAATAATTGTCCATACTTTTCATTTCACTATTGCGTACTTTGTGTAAGACTTTTACGCGCGATAGCAGAATGCTTCGCGCGTCTCAGCCATGGCCTGGGCGTCTGTCCTTCTGTCCGTCCGTCACACTGCTGTATTGTGCCAAAACGGTGCAAGCTAGGATCACGAAATTTTCACTGTGGGCTGCCCAAGGACTTTTAGTTTTTTGTGACAAAATTTCGTGCCACTGGTTGAAGGGGTTCCCGTCGAACTAGGACGTGAAAGAAAGGTACCCCCTAAAAGACGTTATTTTGCCGTCATTGGCTCGTCTAATGTGAAAAACGGTTGCATATATTTACAGACGTGTTGCTTATCATAACAAGCACTTATCCGCACTAATCACGGGCTTTTTAGTTTTATCAACAGTGATGACCTTGAACGACTCTGAACCCCCAAAATTAGGGGTTTTTGTAAATTGTTCGTGATTCCGGACTGCAGCGCACAGTTTAAGAGTAAATTGCGGCGAATTGGCCAGAGATAGACCCAGACAACCTGCGAATAAAATTTTAGCATTAAACGTGAATTTTAGCAGTCCAAATCTCGACCACATAAGTTCAAGCAAGCCTGCGCACGTGGGCATCAAATAGGGGTACCCACCTACAAAGTGGTTATTTTACTGATATCGGCTAGTTAGCGTGAAAATGGTTGCAGATAGTTGCATGCAAGCTGCCTATCATAACAAGGACTAGCGACGAGCTTTTTAGATTTATTAACATCGATGATGTTGAACTACCTTGAACTTCCAAAAAGGGTTTTTAGTAAATTTTTCGTAATGTTTGGCTGCAGCACACATTTTAACAGTGAATTGCGACAAAATGGCTAGATATAAACCAAAACAACCTGCATATGAAATTCTTTGCATTAAACGCTAATTTTTTCAGTTTAAGTCTCGATCCCCTAGGTTTAAGAAGGCCTGCGCAGGCCAGCATCAAAGAGGGGTACCTCCTTAAAAAGTGGCTATTTTACCGCTGTTATTTCGTCTAGCGTGAAAACAGTTGCAGATAGGCACTGACATGCTGCTTAGGCCTAACATAACAAGCACTAGTGACGAGCTTTTGTTTGGTGTCAACATCGATGACCTTAAGTGATTTTTTGAATTATCTTAAAGCTTAAACGATAGGAGACTTTAGTGTTTTTTTGCAATTCTCGGCTGCGGCGCACATTTTAAGAGTGAATTGCGCCGAAATGGCTAAAGATAAACCTGGACAATCTGCGTAGACCTAAGGAATTTTTAGCATAGGATGTCCATTTTCAACAATCTAAATTTTGACCTCTTACATTCAAAGAGTCTTTCGTAGAGAGACCTTAAATTTGTTGCTTTAAAACGCATTGTTATTTTATTGAATGCTGTAGCCTACGTGATTGTCCAGGTGGTAGGACCGATGCTATCGCGCGTCAGGTGACCTTTGCTCAAATTGCTTGTCATAATCAGTATAAAATAAATGTTATTATAAGAATGTTTTACTAGTCTCTCGCTTGCTGTTTTTGCCAGATTACGAACCCACTGTTATCAATCACCCGGATGTGTTCGGGGTCGCCGGTCAGGCATTTAGTTTAACGTGCAACAAGTCAACCAGTGATCCTGTGAGCTGGCGCTATCACAGCTCTCCGGACGCGATGCCTGAACATATCAGTTTTGGAGGACCTCTCCTCAACGGATGGATAGAACGTTGCCGCCTCGATGGAGACCAGCTAATTTTTGAGAAGCTTGAGCTGAACGATACTGGGAATTATATTTGTTTGGAGAAAGCGGGACAAGGGGCGCGCCACGTCACTTTTCTGAATGTTACGGGTAACTTGAGACCAGTATTTATCTCAATGATTTACTCGTAGAAACCAGAGGTTTGTCTTAATGGTAACCTCATTGGACTCGTGACCGAAATTAATCTACTTCGACCCGGGTTAGTAATGGGATGGGTAACAGTTCCTTATCTTAATATTTAACGTGGTCATCTTTCTCTGTGTGTAAGGTAATGTATTATGTATGCATTGGCGACAGTTACGATCTCTGCTGTCGAAGAGACGCGAATTCGGCGTAACAGAGGAAGTTTTTTTGCAGTGTGAAACTTCTTTAAAATATGAATGTGGCTACATGTCAAATGAAACACTCTATATTTGCAACATATTTTTGTGCATGGTTTTGCTTGTAACCGTGGTCTGACATTGCAGTTGAAAGTTAAAACATCAAACTGTACACTGTACTGTATCGATGACTGTGTTTATAAAATTTGTAGCTGCAGCTACCGTTAACATGGTGAACGCCGCCGACACAAGGATTCCTAATTCAACGCCAATCAACGTCGTCTATAATGAAAACGGTGTGAATAAAAATCTATTGTATCTATTTTATAATCCGCAATGTTTGTTACTCGATAGTGTGTTGTAACTAGTTCTTGATGCTGTTAACGTCACGTCGGCCAACTCCTGTACGTACAATGCAGGCTACCCCACTGCCATTAACTGCCAAAAATTAGTCATTTTGGACAGCTGTTGGTCTACGCAATATTAAATGACTGAAGGAGGCTAATCAGAAGGATATAGCCTTATTCCTGTTTACATGAGGAAGCATACATAAAGCATACATAAAGCAAAAATGAAGTACACGTAGAGCTAGCTTTGTGAATGTTTGCAGTATCAAACATATTTGATACAGAAAGCATCCATAGAGCACACATGAAGCAAACTTAAAGCACACGTTTATACCTACATTGGCTTGATATTTCTACGTGTGCTTTATGTGTGCTTTATTTTTGCTTCATGTATGCTTCGTGTATGCTTCCTCATGTAAACATGATATGACTTTAAGAATATACGTTTTTGCTTTGTACAAAGAAGTCAACAACTTGGATGACCTTGAGCGGCGTGTTTTTCTAAACCAATCACGAAAATTTGATTGAAAATAAACTCGCACTATTAAGAGCAAAAATCAGCGACTCTAGTCTCTAGCAATAAACGACAAAAGGGGTGGCCAAAACTACACTGTGTCTCAAAAAACATTTTCGACATTTTTGACTTTAACTTAAAAGCCAATTGTCAGATTTTGATAAATTTTTGTACAAATATTCCCGACAAAAATTGCCATCAAATGACCGTTCAGTTTTTCACCTCACTTAACGTTTGTTAACGTTTGTGTCAAACCACAAACAGCGAAATATCACTTTTTATCAATTAATCAATCAATCTTTATTTGTATCAGGTAAAAAAACCCATATCACCTAAGCCTAAGAGAATGGTAAAAAGTAAGAAAATATATATGCATGCAGACGCAAAGAGCAATGCAATATGATTGCTTAATTAACATAATGCGTAAAACACATTTTGTTCACAGTTCGGACACTTTGGCTGACAATTCATCCAGTTGTCCATTTTTCAATTGACTGTAATAAAATTGCTTGAAGTGGTGGCCCACTAAGCGAACACAGACAAAGAGACGCTTTCTCCATTCATCGACAGCTATATCGACAAAGTTCTGCTCCAGACCAATCCAGGTTGTACCAGTCGCTTCTTGATTTCACAAACATTCCTTAACTTCATATGGTAGACACACTGCTGCATGACAGTCAAACCTTGTAATAGACGGGCTGTTAAGGCTCACAGATTAGAATAGATAGAATTTATCGACGTTTTTTCATTCATTTTAACACGTATTATGCTTGGTTTGCTTTCCCCAGATAGTGCAAAAGCAAACTTTGGGTAAAGTAAAAACTAAAACACTTGTTTAATAGCCAGTTGCGTCAAAAATATTTCTGCTAAAAATTATAAATATTTGCTAATTTTTCTTTAAGTTACGATTGATAATGTTGGGGATGTTTTTGTTCAGGTTTTCTGTTTATTTCAAAACATATTTCGCTTGATCTGCTTTCCCTAGGTAGTGCAGAAGCATACATTAAGTGAGGTAGGAAACTAAACGGTCAGTTGATGGCAAATTGTGTCAGAAATATTTATACTGAAAATTATCAAAATTTGTTAATTGGTTTTCAAGTTACAGTCGAAAATGTCGGGGATGTTTTTTGAGACACAGTGTAGTTCCGGTCGCCGTGTCTCAACGCACGCGGCCACGGTAACAGCCGCAAAGGCGTAATGTTAAACAATTAACTTTTCCAATGTACTGTATAATACGGCAAATTGCATAATTCGTTTACAGTTTGACATTAAATAAATTAATTAAGTCGGTTTTCGTTTATGCTTGTGGAACTTTTTGTTGACAGTGTTTTATCATTTGACGTGTATAATCTCGTTTGATAACAGAAAAATCAAAGAACAAAGCTGAGACGAACAAGTTGACCGACGTGCATCCTGCAGTTGCAACGATCGTCGCTGTCGTAGTTTTTTTCTTACTACTTGTGACCGTCATCTGTAAGTGTTTGCGGTACCCGTTTTTTCACTAAAATTATCTCAATTTTGTGATAGACAACGTTTAGAAGGTTGAAAGTGCTTTAACCCATTATTTGCCACATTTCAGCTTTGGAATTAATCAGCGCCTCTAAAGCTACGGCACTACGGCGCTAAGCAAATGTATTATTATTATTATTATTATTATTATTTATTCTGTAAATTTGTAGTGTCTTTGCATATTATGCAAAATTCTCATTGTTCAGCTAAACATAGCATTTAATCTTCATGGTGGCAGTATTAACAAAAAGGCCACCAAATACATTTTGTGTTGTTACGGGAACAGATGTTTTCAAGATTGATTGATTGGTTGCTTAAATTAGCAGACGCAAATTATGTGTATTTAGTGATCTACGAGAGAGGGCGTAAACGTTCGGGGGCTGGTGACCATAATCAGTCTGACGACGTTGAAAGTCCACTTGCACTTGAAGATCAAGGTATCGCTGTCGGATATTCATACTTTGTTGACTGAATGTTTTGTATTTGTCTGTCATAGTACTAAATTTTGTCCGTTGACACTTTCTTTGCAATGGGTTGACTCTGTGCAAAATATTTTGTCATTATACTTATGTCGACATAGAGTGCGTCGATATTACGAGAGATAGACTAGAACAACTTGCGTATAAACTTTGCAGCATAAAACGTAAATTTTGAACGTTTGAGTTTTGCTTTTCTAAGGTGAAAAGTTTTCCGTACAAAAACGTCAAAATTTGGGTGCCCTTTTACTGCGCTTTATTATTTTATTGCACGTTGTAAACTAATCATCCTCACGTTGTGACACCGACGCTATAGAGCTTTGTGAGCTTTGTTCAGATTACTTGTTATCGTGTTCAAATGCTGAGACTTTTTGGAACAAAAACCTGGCAACTCCGTTCCAGCAAAATACAGTGAAGGTGAAAGAAAGATTCCGGTAAGTCTACGTTTAATAGCTTTTTACGCGCGATAGCAGAATGCTTCGCGCGTCTTAGCCATCGTCTAGGCGTCTGTCCGTCCGTCTGTCCGTCCGTCCGTCTGTCCGTCATACTCGTGATCTGTATCAAAACGGTGCAAGCTAGAATCACGAAATTTTCATCACGGCTGCGTCAAGGTCTGTAGTTTTTCGTGACAAAACTTCGTGCCCTTAGGTGAACGACTAAGGGGGTTTTAAAAACTTTTTCGCAATTTTTGGACGCAGCAAACATTTTAACACTAAATTGCGACGAAATGGCTAAAGATAGACTAAGACAACCTCGTAGTAAATGTTTAGCATTAAACGTAGATGTTAGCAGTCCAAGACCCAACCCCCTAAGTTCAAGGAGGCCGGCGCAGGCGGGCGTCAAAGACGGCTACCCCCTAAAAAGTGGTATGACATTTTTAGCATAGAACGTACATTTTTAAGAATCTAAGTTTTGATTTTGAAATTCAAGGAGTTTTCCGTACGGAGGTTTTAAATTTAAGTACTCTTTCAAGATGCATTAATCTTATTGCTGTATTCCTACACTGATTGCCAAAGTGGCAGAACTGCTGCTATCGCGCGTCACGTGAGCTTTGCTCAAATTATTTGTTTATTTTATCGAACAGTTTTTGATTTTGTGATTTGGAAGCAATTGGATGTGAATTGTTATATTTCAACGCAAAATACCTGCACGCGATTGGTCCAAGTCACGTCTCGTGACGTTAGCAACTGCGCACTGTTGCCCCCGCATTATTGCTCGCGCCACCGGGCAACATTGAAGTTGTCAAACAAATTTTTGTTTAAATGATTTTTGTTAAAATTTTTTTCGTTTGGGTTTTAAGGTATAACAAAACAAATAGTGACTGGTGCTATCGATCATCATTGAAAATTTTATCCCCCACTTCGTAAAATGTTGCCCTCGGTTTTCAACCCTCGAGGTAACATTTTACGAAATTCGGGGATAAATTTTTCAATGATGATCTCGACGCCAGTCATTATTTGTATACTGTATCCAGAATAGTTTATTTACATTACGATTTAAATACACAAATTTAAAAGAATTTTTATACCTTCGCCAAGGGCGAGTTTGTGACTGACTGCCGGAGTTTGTTTATTTATAATTTGTTGGTTTGCCAGCAGGATATATGGACAAAAATATATGGACAGATTTGACTGAAATTGTCAAAAATGATCAGTCGTAATTTAACTTAAATTTTTTTTAAAATGCAAACTTTTGGTGGCTCTGCATCCGGATTCAGAACTAGGCCTACATTCTCGATTTTTTTCACCATCGCGAAATAAGACAATAACGTTTGTTAGCAGGATTACGGATAAAGTAACGAGCGGATTTTACTGAAATGTTCAAGAAAATTTAAACTTGGCCCGACTTAGTATCTTAGATTGTTGGTGGCAAATGGTGCTGCTACATCGTTACATTATAACAAAGGTTTGCGCTGTCCCGGTGCCCAGTTTATTATTGCAATTACTATACACTATCCGAGCCATTTCTATTTGATAATCAGTCAATTTTTTGCACTCATGAAGATGTACTTCCTGCTGAGTTGGCTGACTGAATAATCAAGTTTAGGCCTATGCTACGTGAAATAAATAAAACAGACATAGTAGAATAATTAAATAATATGTCAATATTTTTCTAACGAAAGCATATCACGATATAGGCCTAATAATTGTAAAGTAGGTTTAATGTCTGCTGCATATCTTTAGTGTGCGCGTTTGGTTTTGCAATGTCCAGGGACATATTTCAGCTGCCGTTAAAGCCGGCGTTATTCAAAAAGTGTATCGATACTATAAACCAGCACATTGATGAAAAGCACGGCACCTCAGCCGATGCTATCAATGCTATAGTGACGCCCGAAGCCAAGGGCTTCGTGTTCGGTAGCGCCGTTGCCGCGAAACGCAGTATACCATTCATCCCAATTAGAAAGGCTGGCAAACTTCTGGCTAATCCGGGCGATTTAATCCAAGCCACTTACACCAATCGAAAAAACAAGGTAAGATTAATTTTTCGCGAACTGCATCATTTCCTTGTTAGGGTAGCTTACTATTACGTGAAGCAAAAAATTTACACCATATGTAGTTTGTTACATTAGGTCTGTACGAAAAACTCCCGATAGCAGGGTTATTTTATTTAGTGAACTCTTCCAAATGAGTACAAAAACTCACTGAAATACAGTAGGAGTTTAACTAATACTGATAGTTTTTTGTGCGCTTTTAAGTTTATTGTCTGTCCAATGCTATGCTACGCCATATCTCCGTAACGGTGCCAGATGGACGCATGGTCACCATGGACCACTCATAGGAAGTCGACTCCCGCGAGTCAAATGATCACGTGACCGATGATGTCACGTGACCCCAAAAGGTCAAGTTTGTGACCCCATTATTTTTGAGGCGCCATATCTCCATAACGGTGCTAGATAGACGCATGATGACGATGGACCTTTTATAGTAAAGCGCTAGTGACGAATCGAATGGTCTCGTGACTGACAATGTTTATTGTTTAGTTAAAATAATACAGAAGGATGATACATTGCTGCTGTACAATTTAAAATTAAACTGTTTGATTTTTTTACCAATCGAAACAGCTCACTAATTATATTTATACCGACATATAATGTAGACTTTCGAAATGCATTGGACAGACTCTATGTTCGTATTAACATTATCTTGTTGCTTAATAAAATCTCTTTTATTTGTCTACAAAACAGACGGTGGTACTGCAAGTGCAGCGTGATTCGTTTAATGGGGTGCTAAGAGTTATCTTTCTGGACGACGAACTCGCCACTGGAGGTCGGTAAACCGTGATCAATTCTACGACTGGTGTGAAGAGTTAAAGACTAAGTTTGTCTTTGTCTAGTGAATGAATCAACCCGTTGATTTCGTTGTTCCTATACTTTAGGATCTCAAATTAGTACCAAAATTCACCGAAGTACAGCATGAGTCTAACTAATACTCTTTTGTGCTTTACAGCAATGTACTGCACTACATACGCTGCATCCCAAAAAGATGTTTGTATCAGCTAAAATCGCCGGATAAATAGCCGGGCCGGCAAGAAAAGGCCATTTATCCGGCAACCAAATGAATAACCCAGTGGCTATTCATACGGCTGCCGGACAAATATCCTGTGCTTTTAACTTAACTTAAATGCCAGATGGACGCATGGTCAGTCCTTATTCGCCACAAACGTGCACCCCGATTACAATAAAATGAAACTCAACTAACCTTAACGGAAGAATTATCGTTGATGGTGCGATTGTGTTTGTGACTGACTGTTCGTAATCAGGAAGCTTGGGTGCTGCAGTTGAAATGCTGGACAAAGTGAATGTCAAGATAATGTCGTGCATCGTCGTCAACGAACTACGAGAGTGGAAGGGAATTGAGAATCTTCATAAAGTTGGTACAGAAGTCCAAGTTACGTCGCTCGTCAGAACGGAATCTGTCGATCACATTACACGCAGCCCAGGACGTTGCTTCTCCTTGTGCCACGCGCTCAGTCTTTTGTGGCCTTATCGTATAGTGCGCCAATCAGTCAGTTACCAATGACAGTTTGCACTCGCGATAGGCCAACATAACGGTGTATTTTTGACGATTGTTTTTTTCTGTTTTTCATGTAATCATAAAGCCGGTAATTTGTAGAAAGCTCAGGGATTTGCACATTTCGACATGCTCCAAAACGCGCCAAAAAGTTTCACATGTTCAAGGCCCTTAAGGCTTAATTGGCCGGCCATCATTCGCTTAAAAGTCTCGAGAAAGGCGCAGTTTTTCAAACTTTGTTGCAAGACTGCACATATATGGCCAAAATGCATATATACCAAAATGCATATAACTTTTAAAGGTAGGCTACCCATTGACCGAGCTACATCACCTGCCACCCGACACAGGTAAACACGTCCCGCCTTAACCACATTCAGGTTTTCGGTGGAAAGCTGAGTTGATTTTGGTGGGTGGTTATATATACTGAGATAGTTTACCTGCCCGACTGGAGTTGAACGCACGATCTGTTGATCGCAAGTCAAGCGTTCTAACCGCTACGCCATCAAGTCACTTGAATATAAATTTTTTGAGCTCGTATTTTCGTGTCATTGTGAATTTCTGAAAGCGAACTCGCGTTATAATACAAACTCGTTTTTGTGCGTTTATATACGGCTACAACATACGTTCAACTGCACTGATGCTATAGGGGATATTGACGTTATGCAATGGACACAGCATACATTGCATATAAGCTAGTTTTCCAGTTAACGGCTGAATGCATTTTTGGGAATATGGCCGATTTTCTTAGCACCTCTAAGCAGGCTCTGCCGCTATGCGCCTCTAATACGTTCGCGCTTTTGGCAGTGTATAGTTACCTCCGCCAAGGAGGTAATGTTTTTGCCGGTTTTTGTTTGTTTGTCTGTGAGTCCGCGAGATAACTCGAAAAGTTATGGACATATCTTTCTGAAATTTTGAGGGTGTATCGGGCATGGCATAAAATACCAGTGACTCAATTTTGGGCGTGATCCGGCAAGAATCCTGAATTCTGGATCACTTTGAAATTTTCGTTACCATTGCGTCAAAGGGGGCATAAGGGAACCGCTGGCAAAGCGAAGATGGTGACGCCACCTGGCGAATAGCTTTGCCTTGGCGGAGGTACCTGCGGGCTATGACTGCTTTCTAGTTTAAATGTGTTTTCATTGATGGACAGGTTTGTTGAAATCCAAGATTGATTAATATTCGAGAGCTTTCGTGAACGTTTATTCATTGTTGTTTAGTCTTTAACACTTGTAACATTTGTTTTGTATAAATTCAAACGTTCTTTAAAGCGATACAAAGGAAAACGAGAACGGATGTATTTTTGAACACAATGTACATATGGACCAAAAGTGACACCTATTCGGTAGGCCTATTTGAGTTTAAACGTTTGATGCATTATATTTGCAATTTGCGTTTAGTCGCGTATCATTATTATTCGTTAAATGGAGTCGTTCTTTGTGTACCGATGTAGGCTAAACGAGTTTTGTTTTTATCCAATCAAATTGTAAGTTCGCCTAAATGTTTGGATTAATTAACGATGAACGCTGTTCGATTTATGTGAAGAAACACCAAGGTTCTGAAATAATATGAAAATGTTTTCAAAAAAATAAATGAGCACGCTTAAGCTGTGATAGCAAATGCTAAAGTTGTTCAAACAGTATAAATATATGTTTTCGCAGCTTATATGGCATTACATTGGACGTAGTTGTCAAAGGTGCCAATTGTTTGACCAACTCGGTATAATATCGTCAGCGGCAATGCAGCATAGTGATGTTAAAGACGTGCGCAGAGCGTAACAATATTCTTAGCCTGCAGCCGCAAGCTAACAGTCTGCAGACCGGAACGGACGTACAACGGGAGCGTATAGGCCTAGCCGGTCCATACAGCGGGCGTTTAGCAAAACATGGTGAAGAACTGTATAGCTGAAACGACACTGGCTACAATATTGTAACCAGGCAACAAGTTACAAGCCAACAAGACATATTGTACCATAGTACTTCGATCCACTGTTAGCTAACATGCACTCGTGACGTTGATTAGCACAACGACGGACCAAATACTATACGCCTCAAAGAAACCAGTAGGCCTATTATGCTAACACATTATCCCGTTCAGTGGTTTATACGCAGAAGAACTGGCGGTTTAAATTTACGTCAAATTGGAGAACATTTTTAGAATAAAATTTTTGTCAGTACTGAGGCGCGTATGTAAACTTAGGCCTACGTCGGCATTTTTCGTGCGTCGGCCATGTTGTGATAAATTGAGTTTTGTTGTTTCAACTTGTTTGTGCCTTGAAAACATGGAAAAGCAGGATCGTGCGCCTTTGATACTGTAGGCCTAATTAAGTGTGCGCGATTTCCATGGAAGTGGTGATTCACGGACAAAGGAATGATAAAGAATATTTATAGTATACCAACGGTAACAGATAGGCATTATTCTGTAGATGATATCGCAGACTTTTTTGCGTGTCCCAGAAATTACCCCCAAAGCATGGGCGCCAGTACTGGGTTAACCATATATTATGTCACGCAATATTCAGCCCACCCGTAAGTTGAGACCCGCAGTCATACACTACTGTATAGCGGGCAAAGCGTGCACTTTTATGAAGGGCGTTTCACAGTTATAAAGGTATTATTATACGCATTGGTTCAAGCAAACCGGAATCATGCCGGCATGGCAGCGGCGCGGTCAGACTCGACTGTTTGTTATACTCCGTGTGTTAGCCGCGGTGTGCTGCGGACACGCTTGACGGCATACAAGTGGGGTCAACAGCAATACACCCAGACGGCCGAAGAGTATACAACTCAGTCTATCAAGCACCAACTATAATACTACACGAGTACACGTACATGTAGAAAGTGTCGATTTCTCGCATTGACAGTCGCTTAACTGCTTCAACTGCGTTCGCTACTCGACAGGTGAGGCCCGTGTTTCTATTTTGATGAAAACATTGAAGTAAGCTACAGCTGCTTAAGAAGTGATGTGATCTTGCAATGTTGACTTCCACATGATCTCCATAGACACATCGGCCGTTGGAGTTAATGCAGTGCTCAACTGTTCGGGTGAATATTACTGTCGTTTACGTGCGGAGGCGTCGTTGGTTAAGAAAGTTGTGAGACAAAAAGTTGCAATTTTCGGACGAACAACTGCAAACTTTTTTTGCTGCAAGATTTCAATTTTGTTTTCAAATTCCCTCAAAATAGAAATTTTTGTCTGTTTAATGGACATAGTATAAAATCACCTGAGTGTCCGAGCGTGCGTGCGTGCGTCCGTCCGTCCGTCCGTCCGTCCA
>Ga0056128_1003251_pt1 | contig 19849 bp, 14 predicted proteins | sample WorMetLIZISLAND2_FD_71113 | JGI IMG/M metagenome (GOLD analysis project Ga0056128, IMG submission 71113) | Marine gutless worms symbiont microbial communities from Max Planck institute for Marine Microbiology, Germany - Olavius geniculatus... ... | reverse complement strand
GTTTTGGTGCATTTTTGGCACTATTTTGAGTAACTGAGTAGGCTCCTAGGGGCACGTGCCCGCAGTGCCCCTCTACGGCTCCGCCAGTGTGAACAGAGAGGTTTTTAGTCGTTGGAGGAAGCTGTTGAATTGCTGTGCAGTTGTAAAGAAGCGATAGAGTTTGCAAAGCAAGGTCAGTTTGACTCATATCTTGCATTCGGCGGAGGCTCTGTGATGGACACGTGTAAAGTGGCCAATCTGTACGCTTCAAAACCAGATGCTGATTTCCTCGACTTCGTCAATGCGCCCATTGGCAAGAACCAGGCCATTATGCACAAACTGAAACCGCTCATTGCGAGTATGTTAACCTTCTGATTTCTAAAGATTTAAAAGTTAAAAAAAGTTACAGCTCTTAGTCTTTGTGTGAGCTTTTTTCTCAAAACTACCTTTTCTTTTTTTACTTCTTTCTAGTTATGTTTTCCTTCACCTTTTTCCTCATTTTTTCCATTTCTGGGGGCCAACTAAGGAGTCTGGGGAGCACTGCAAACTTCTCCTACAAGTCTAAGTGGAGCCTGGCCGCCAAACAGTTTGTAATGCATTTTGAGGTAAAAGAGTGTTTCTGGTGATAGCAGTTATTTTCTGAGTTTTCTGTGAAAGGAGTTGCTAACTTGATATCACAAATCATATGCATATATTCATATATCATATGAGATATGCATGGGCAGCAGTTGCGGAAACTCAGTCAGTGATTCAGTGACAACTACTGCGTGAATTGTTAGCGTAGTGCCTTCCTTATTCGGCGACATGGCATAGAAAAGCAAGAGTTGCCAGACAGCATCCTTATGTCCGCTGGCTGTGTGGTGTGCTGTAGTACCTACGACGGCTGGCACTGGAAGTGAGACAACCGCTGTTGCCATCTTTGACTTTGAACATCTTCATGCCAAAACCGGTTGGTCTACCTACGTTCCGTTTGCTTTTATCGTTATTTTTGCGTTTTCCTCTGTGTATGTATATGCTGGATGTGCCAAAAATTGACTCCCCCAACAGTATTTTTGCTGTTTTCGTATGGTAGTCGATAAAAATTTTTGAACCTGAAGAGGTCTATTGCGTTTCCTCTGCTCTGTTGTCAAATTAAACAATAATTACTCGGAAATTTGAGGTTAAATGGTTAAAGGGTTGAAAATATAGCTCAGAGTTACCGTGTTACGGTGTGCTACCTGCCAAATGAGATCACACACTGTTACCTGCCACCTATCACAGGTGAACGTGGCCTGCGTTAAATTAATCCCGCCAGACAGGCCATTACGCACCCCAGAGGGATGGAAGGCTGAGTTGACATTGGTGTTGGTTATATGCTGAAATGATTTACCTGTTTGCAGACATTCACTTTGTTGAGACGTCAACAGATATTTTGCATATTATTTTAACTATTTTAACGTGTAATCTAAATGTGAGCCTGTTCTGCATTTTGACGGTGCTTCAATAAACGAATATGGTATTGTATTACAAGTAATCATAATAATCTTAGTTCGAATTGGTAGCAATTTTCTGCCTTTTAAATGTTAGCCTGTTTTGAAACTTTTCTTCTAAAAATACAAAACTTGGTGCTGAAAATCTTAATTTTGGGGAATTTGTCATCCATGCAGTTGAATGTTTGTAGCCGTCTGTCGTAGAATTGCAACTTACATTTCTCCCCCTCACTCACCCAAATTTATTTAACCCACAACTACCCCGATGTGTATATATGGCCAGGTTTAGTACGCGGTTGGGCGTTGCGTCCAAGCCTGGGTTTAGTTGATCCATCACATGCTGCGTCTATGCCGACTAGAGTCGCTGTCAACACGGGCTTTGACGTTCTCTGGTTTGTAGATGACTATGCTTACTTACTTATTTATTGAGTCATTCTGTTATTTTTTTATTTATTCATTCATTTATGCAAGCACGCATTCATTTATTTGTTCGTTTATTCGGGGACGCTGAAAATGCACAGACGGACAGACACGCACCAAAAGACAAATCAGATGAATGCGTTATCTTTTTTATTGACCACGTTCAGTGAGTAAGTAGTTAAATAAGTAAGTAAGTAAGAACATGTACAAACCAGAGAATCCACGTTGGCTGCAACTTGAGTCAGCGTGGACGCAGCGTGCGGTGGTGTCATGGGTTTAAAAAGTTGGCAACCGTGCTTAAAATTTTAATTTTGCCTCTAAGTTTCCTTGAATGGTGAGTTTCAGCTCCAAATTTTGCATTTTTGTGTGAATGAGTTGTCCGGACATAGGAAAATTTTTGCACAATTTTCCAACAGCCCAAAATTTAGGGAGAGGTTAGGTGGAACAATTAATCCTTGTTTCCTTGTTCCCCTACCACGCCACTGGCAGGGTCCAACGCAATGCACGACCGCTCAATAAATCTGGACATATCATGGGCGGCGCCAGAGGGGGGCAGGGGGCGGGGCAGCTGCCCCCGTGCTCTCTCCCTTGTCTCCCCTAGCTGCCCCAAGGAAAAATTTTGATGTTGACAGAGTATCAAGGTGTGAATTATTAAACGTCATTTTTGCAAGAAAACGCGGATAATTCTGAGTTTTTTTGCATTGTCAAATATTTAAAAGCTGGCACATTTGCGGCTTTTATTGCACGTTCACAAGCTAATAGTGTTTCAGCTTCAGGGGGCCTCGCCCACTGACCCCCTGACCAAGGGCTCTGCCGCTGGACCCCGCTACATCTTTTCCATGCACACAACAGCTGAATTAATAGGGTCGACATTTGGCCCCACAAAAAAATTATTGCCCCTTATGCCCCGGGCTTTGCCCCCACCCGTTCCTCCCAGCTTCAAATTCCTTGCGCTGCCCATGGGCCATATATAAACAATGGCCATATATAAACAAAGTTGGGAGCAAGAATTTGCTTTTTATTCATCTATTCGTTCGTTCATTAGGTCACCCGGAACGATAGTCCAGAAGGCCTTATGTTTAACAACAGTTCTTCTTCTTCGTTTTTTCATCGCGAGATCTCCGACGTTCGTGGGCCGATCTCGGCGAAATTTTGCCACATGGTCGGAAGCATGTTCAGTTTACAAATGCCGGTCCAAAAATTTGGGGGTTTGCCCCAAAAAAATTGGGGGGGGGCGAAAAACACGCTAAATTTGGCCAGATTTCGGACCCCTTCTTATTTTGAGCGCGAATATCTCCGGAACGGACAGAGACATCCAAAAAGGAAAACTAAGTTATCAACAGCGTTTCCTCCCGCGTTAGATGGAAAAAGTTGAACTTTGGTCCACATTCCACAGCGTTCTCGCGGCTAATGTTTACCCACCAAATCGACTTTTTTGGAAGACCGTATTCCGGCCCCTATGGGGTGCTGGGCCCAGAATTTTTTACACGTGCCAGAGAATGGCCAAATTTTGCTAGCCCATACCCCACAGGGGGTGGGGGTTACCCCAACAATTTTTTTAATGGGGGTCAAAAATTGGCTTAAAATGTAGCGTATGAGCCACAATAATTTTGGAGGTAAGGGGAATAGCCCCACGAAACTTGCCGCTTGATGTGCCGCTAGATTGGGGTGTTAACCTATGCACAACTTTTTGGGGCACCGTCCCCTTAAAATTTAGGAGGGCAAAAAAAGTCTAAAATTCGGCGGGATTTAGAACAACTTTCAACTTTGAGCGCCGATATGTCTGGAAAAGATGGAGCTATCAACAAGCGGTATACGGCACTATAAACTACTGTCGCTGCTGCGTTGAACAAAAAAAATTGAATGAATTTAGGTCCACCTGCCACGAAGTTGTGTTTGCTCATTTCGACAAATCGACAGTGCGCGCGTTTTCAGACAACTTTCGAATTTGAGCACGAATATTTCTGGAACGAATCAAGGCATTGACAAGCGGTTAACGGCGTTTTAACTATCTATTCCACGTTAAATGCCAAAAATGGAAGGATTGGGTTCAGTAACCACAAAGTTGTGTTTGGTCATTTCGATTTACCCAACATCGACAGTTCGTGCGTTTTCGGGCAACTTTAGAATTTGATCGCATATATCTTGAGAATGGATAGAGATATCGATAAAAGGAAAACAACGTTTACAAAAATACGATCGATTCCACGTCGAACGCAGAAACATGGTGAAATTCGGCTCACAAACAACAAAGTTTTGTTGTCTCATTTTGAACCACCCACGTTTACCATTGCGCTTGCTATACATGAATATGATAATGCAGTTGCGTTCGGGCCACGTGACTTTGCTGCGAACGAAATTTCAACCCCTTAACTGTCCCCCCAATCAAACTTACGGCGCCGGGCGGCCTCACGTTGAGTTTTGCCCCATATTTCTAGTCTGTGATATTTTTAACTACTTGGTCAGTTACCATCCGCCGCCTCTTGTCCACACCTTCTGCCAGCGCCATTATGCGTCAGTGATTCGATTGCAATTAACCCATGGTCGTTGGTGTTGTGGCAGAGTGAGAAGGGGTGGGAATCCCTTCCGTAATTTTTCGACTGTCAGAAATTGTTTATATCAGAGAATTTTTTTTCCAAAAAGTACAAAATTTCAGGATAAAAATCATTTATTGGGGAGGGGGTATTTCTTGCAAAATTGAACTTTCGAGCACCAGTAGTCATTATAATATTTTCTGTCAGAAAAGCGCAACTGTCTGTGGGAAATTTTTTGCTGTATGCTGAAAAATAGCAACTTTCTCCCCTTACCCCCTCAAATCTTGCTACTTACCACGTACGGTAATAGCTACATAAATGTGTTTCGATTGGTTGATTCATTAACAGATTGGTTAATATCGTCGGTATAAATACAGTGTTTATACGCGCCAGGTATAAGCGGTCGTGCTTTGCGTCCAAGCCTGGGTTTAGTTGATCCATCACATGCTGCGTCCATGCCGACTAGAGTGGCAGTCAACACGGGCTTTGACGTTATCTGGTTTGTAAACAGTCTGAAATACATACAACTCGCTTACTTACTTTGTCATTCATTTACTCGGTCATTTATGTAATCACCCATTCTATCATTCGCTTAGTTCCTATACATTTGTCTATTCAATCGGTTTACTCATTTATTTACTCTTATTTGTTTACCTGAAGTTAATTCTGAGTAGGCCTATAGTGAAGTAAAAGTGACTACTACTACCTACTAGTATTACTACAACTACAGTTATAGGCATACTATACACTGTCCCAAAAAACATCCCCGACATTTTCGACTGAACTTTCGAGCACCAGTAGTCATTATAAACCAATTATCAGATTTTGACAGTTTTTGGTACAAATATTCCGGACACAACTTGCCATCAAATGACCGTTCAGTTTCCCATCTCACCCAATGTATGCTTCTGCACTACCATAGGAAATCAGATCAAGCAAAATATGTGTTGAAATAAACATAAAACCTGAAAAAACATCCCCAACGTTATCGATCATAACTTAAAGAAAGATTAGTTAATAATTTTTGGCAGAAATGTTTCTGACACAACTGATTATTAAATAAGTGTTTTATTTCACACCTGTCCCAACGTCTGCTTTTGCACTACTTGGGAAAAGCAGACCAAGCATAATACATGTTAAAATGAATGAAAAAACGTCAATAAATGCCATCTGTTCTAATCTGTGGGCCCAAAAGCAGGTCTGTTACAAGGTTTGACTGCCATACCGTAGTGTGTGTACCAGATGAAGTTTAGGAATGTTTGTAAAGTTAAGAAGCGACTGGTACAGCCTGGATTGGTCTGGAGCAGAACATCATCGATAGTGCTGTCAGTCAATGGATAAAGCGTTACCTTGCCTGTGTTGCATAGTGGGCCAACACTTCAAGCAGTTTTACTGCAGGCAGTTGAAAAATGAACAACTAAATGAATTGTCAGCCTAAGTGTCAGAAATAGCAACAAAATGTGTTTTTACATGTTTCAATTAAGCAATCATGTCGCATTGCATAAAAAGTGATATTTCGGTGGTTGTGTGTTTTTCCCAGGTAGTGCAGGAACAAACGTTGGGTGAGGTGGAACACTGAATGGTCATTTGATGGCAAGTTGTGTCTTGAATATTCCTACCAAAAATTGTCAAAATCTTACAATTGTTTTTCAAGTTACAGTCGAAAACGTCGGGGATGCTTTTCTGGGACACAGTGTATACTTCTGCCAGACAGTAACCAATCCAGGTAGTAATCACTTGATATCGACTCGACCAGTAGTCGAACCTACGACCTCGTGATCGTAAGTCCAACGTGCCAATTACACCACCAAGCCAACTTGTTGTGCACTTTTAGTCATGCGTTGGAGTCCTATACTGCAATACCGTACAACGAAAGAACGCCTAGACCATCCAATCCTAAAGACCGTCCCGCCTACCAGGGTTCAAACCCTTTCAGTGACGTCTGGGCTAAAGAAGCTCTTCGCATCGTCTGCAAATATTTCAAACGGTAACTCAGTCCGGTTTTTATAATCGGTTTTGTACGTTTCTTTGTCGAAATTGTTTAATATTCTGTACAGAGCGAACGAAGTTAACTGCACCGAAACGAACTGGACTGCTTTGTACAGTCCATGAAACACAACTGAGCAAGCCTGAGCTGACATTTATGATTTCAGTTGAGTTCTGTCGCTTTGTACATGACTTTTAACTGTTTTGCTATTTTTATTAGCCGTGCTATTGCAGCTGCTACTGCTGCTACCAGTTTTTGTGCGTCCGTTCTGATTAGGAGATCGGAACTCCAACCTCAAATCGGACTGGATGGCCAGTCATGGGCGGCTACGGATAGCTTTGATAAACTCTGTACCCGGTCAGCCATCTACCCTGATTGTTACCGGCTAGACATCAGGGGAATTTTACAGCCGCGACTTTTCCATGAATGTTAAGCACCTCGTGGAAACCGCTACGCTCCAGCTCGGGGCACGCGCTTGATGATGATGGTTCTGATCAGTCACAGTAAGTGTGTTGCCCGTCCGTCCCTCCGTTTGTCTGTCTGTTCCTTTCTAGCTCCTAACTCTACGAAGGCCTGGAAAAGACAAAATTGGTAGGTACATTTCCCATGTCAGGAGTAGCCAGTGTGGCTGATGTAGGTATGACTAATTGCCACAACGGACCATAACGACGAAGACGACGAATAAACCGAACGGACTGAGATGTCGATGACGGCGAAGTCGAACGAGACTGGCAGACGACGAGAAACGGACAGCGAAGACGACGGCAAAAACAGACGGAGACGCCTCTCCTCTTCGTCTTTTTTTGTCGTCGTCTACGTCATTACAGTCCGCTATGGTCAGTTGTGGTCCTTTGTGGTAATTAGTTATACCGGCCTGATGCAATTTTTGCTCGGTCCAAGTCACCGGGCATAAACACTTCTGCAGGGTGTTTCAGAAAAAACGGCAGAACGTTTACAGCACCACAGTTTTGCAACCGTACATCACAGAGTCATGGAGTTTTAGCAGCACAACGAAGAATATTTAATTGCCGTATTCACATACTTTTCTTTGTCACGTGAGCAATTTCCTTCTGAACATTTTGCGGAAAACCACATGACTCTTTATTATAAGAATGCTCTATAATGACAATTTGTATTAGCTTAGACTATTTGTTCGTATCGTTTCATTGAGCTTCACCCGTTTTTATTGTGCAAAAGCGGTTTGTCTGCTTTTAATTAAACTTTGAATGAATGAATGAATGAATGAATGAATGTAATATATACGGTCTCAAAATTATGGTTTCGTAAACTTTGTGTCGTTTTTTTCTGGACCACCCTGTACAAAATGATGGCTGATATTTTTCGTAATCACACATTGAGTGTCAGTTAATCAAAATACATTCATATGTCACCATGACACAAATGAATCAGAGGCTTTCTGTCTGGCCGGGGTTAAGTTAGGGCGCACACGACGCTATTAGATGGCCTATGAAAAAAGTGGACATGCAGTAGAAAATCAAAATAATCAAGTGTATAGCTTGGTGGACGGCCGCATCTCATGTTGGCACTCGGTCGACATCTTTGCTGTATAAAATTTAGTATTTAAATTATATAAACATATTTCGCTGTTGTTTGTGATATAACACAGCTCAGTTCTAGAGGTGGATGATACTGAAGCTCGTTCAGCTATGAACATCGCAGCCACCAGTGCTGGAGTTGGCTTTGGCAACGCCGGCGTTCACCTCTGGTAGGCCTAAGCATTGCTACTGTTTTGACGACTTGACACTAAACTTAAAACTCATTCGTTTTCCGTCCCCTTCCCATAGCTGACTCTGCTGTGGTGTCACGGTTTTATTGTATTGTATTGTATCAACAATTGATCTTTGGATTGTAAAATCTGAAAGGAATACGGATATATCCAAAAGTGGAATAACAATGTGTTGTCAGCACCACGTTCGGCGGAAAAAGGCCCAGTGAACGTTGGTCCACCAGCAACAAAGTTGGGAGGTGTATTTTGACCCACACAAATCGACTTTTTCGGAAAACCATATTTCGGCCCTAGGGGTGCTGCCTCCTGAAATACTTAAACGCACTAGAGAGTGACTAATCAGAATAACAAATGATCAACCGTAAGCCATCCTAGGTTGGGCGAAAAAATAAGAGAATTTTGATCCACTAACAACAAAGTTTAGTTGTCTAATATTTGCTTACGCATGCATCAACACTACGCGTGCTGCTATTGCATTTGGGCCACGTGACGTTGCCAGGAGCGGAATTTCGGCCTCTCCCCCCAAATTGTTTCCCCAGTCGGACTTACGGCGCCGTGTGGCCATACGTTGAGTTCTGTTTCCCCTTTTTAGATAAAGTTAATTTTTGGAAATAAGTCGATTAAATTTTTTCTCATCAATATCAATCAGTCTCGTTGTACGTATTATGCTGTTTGTAGTCACGGTTTGTCGTATGCTATTGCTGGTAACGTCAAGTCATATCACTGTGAAGACTACGACACTGCACATCCCATCATTGTATAATAGTTTGTTTTCATTTAATCCATTTTCAAACACATGAGGCCAAGTTTGTATAAACTTTATAATACATGGTGCACCATATTTTTTCTCGTCAGAACTTTTTCGGTAGGGTGGTTAATATGTAGAACTCTGTGCCTGCTGGATACAGTTTGTTTCAACTCTGGTTAGTTTCAGTCAGTCGCTTAAACTCGTTATTTGTTTGTGTATCTGCAGTATTACTAACTCCTGTCGTTTGCTTTGGCTCTACAGGGTGCACATGAAGCAATTCCCCAGAAAAAATGTTTTACATGCTGCAAGAAAAAATTGTCGCATTTTGTTTTCACCAGATTCACAGTGCATATGGAGGAGAATTCAGACCACATATCTGGCAGAATTACAATAATTGGCTTAATGCAAAAAATATAACTATTCAAACTTTAAAATGGACTGTTTCAGTAAGTAAACTGCCATTTTTTGCATAAAATTAACAGTGCTGATGCAAATATTATAATAAAATTCAGGGTCTAACACAGTGTGTAGGTGTGTGTGTGTGTGTGTTCAGCCGCATGGTCTGTCGGTTGTGCTAACTGCTCCTGCCGTGTTTAACTTCACCTACGTCATGTGTCCCGAGAGACATCTTGAGGCTGCACAGCTTCTTGGTACGTTCTGCTACAACAGCGAACTACGCTCCAGTGTCGTTAACAAAGACTTGTTTCTCAAGGGGGTTGACAAGGCGAAGGCCAAGGCCAAGGACTTGAATGTTGAGCCAAGGCCGAGCACTTGACTTCAAGGACAAGTTCACTGATAGCTTTAGAAATGTTATGACGACCTCTCCTTTGGTAAGCGCAATGAGTACTAGCAAAAGCTGGAGAGAAAACAGACGCACTGCGCGATGCGCTAGCCCCCGTGTCTGTGGTCTTGCAACATAAACTGTTGTCTGGCTCAGCGCTGCCCTCTGGGCCTTATGGCTCGGGAAGGACTTTACGTTTAAGTTACATTACGTTACTTACTACGGCTGTGTATTTTAGGTGCAGACGTAAGGAATATAAATCGTGAGGACTCTGGTCGAATTCTGTCAGACGTTGTACGCGGCTATATGGCTGATCTGGGCGTGGACAATGGCTTGAAGGCTGTCGGATATTCCAGCGACGATATTCCGGCCCTGGTCAAGGCTACTTTACCTCAGGTCTGATTGTCGTTTTTACTGTCGGCAGGAAAAGGTTAAATGTCTGTACAGCAGTTCACCGGTGTCTCCGGAAGAGCTACGGAGCTTCACCTGACATATGGGATCACTTAGCCTCCCGTCACAGTTGAACGCGCCCCGCCTTAACCCCAGCGAGGCAGGCGATTTATTAACACTGGGCAGATAGAGTTAGGGTTGGGGGAAATGGTGTTCCCTTCTCATTGGGGAAGGGGCCTCTTTCAGTGCCCTCCCAAGATTTTTTTCAGTGTGTTAGGAAGGGGCAGACGGTCACCCATCGAAGTTGTAGTCACTTGACAGCAACCCGATCTGGAGTGAAACTCACGATCTCTTGATCGTGAGTTCGTCACCCTAACTGGTACGCTACCAAGCTATCTTGTATAGGGGACATATTTTTAAATTTTGTGAACTTAACGTTTGCTACTGTTTCGTGGTGAATGAAGTTGACTGTGTTTTGTCAGGAACGCGATAGCAAAAACAGAAGAAGATTTGACCAGCTTACTACTACTACTACTACTACTACTACTACTGCTACATGTGTTGTTGTTGGTGTTGTTGTTTCTAGGAGCGTGTTACGAAGCTGTCTCCTCGGCCTCAGACTGAAACAGATTTGGCGAGCTTACTGGAACAATCGCTGACTGTTTACTAACCGCTGCCATGGCAACCAGGGCATAGTGACGGTGGATGAGACACCCTTTAACAAGTGACCGAAGTAATTCGGTGTGATGTGAAACCGCTGACCAGTGCTGCCCCCTGTTGAATCATAAGTAGGCAAGTGCAAGATTTGGCTGGGGGTTCAACCTCAAAATCTCCCTTCCCTGGTGGCTAAGGGACCCCCATCTGACACAATTCGTCATTGAATGTGTAGCCTACGTGCTAAATGGCATGAAACAGTACTTTAAGCAAGAGGCACGAGTGTGACAGTCAGACAGACAGACAAACCACGCTACGGAGAAATGGGTAACTATAGGCGGAATTGCTTGCGATAGAGCGATTTTGGCTAAAGCGAACGGGCTTCAGATTTAGTGACAGACTCAGTAATCACGGACGGACGAAAGACATTTTAGCGCCACCATTAAGGCGCTCTCCGGTTGGGCTGCACACTCTCTCTCTGGAATCAAAACATTTTATTTGAATTCGCGTGGTAGCAGCACTTTTTGTCTGCAGGGTCCAATAGTTAAGTCAATCTGTCGATGACATTTCTATAGTTCTGTTCGTATTTCCACACTTTTGGTCCTGTTGACCGTCATTGCGTTACTGTTACGTTGTTGTGCGATCGTACGGCCCATGCCCGTCCATCCGTCTGTCTGTCTGTCTGTCGGTCTGTCCCGTACGTTCGGGCTCGTATAACTCAAAAACTAAAAGGCGCAGAAAAAACCAAATCAGTGGCAACGTCCCGCAGTATTGGGGTAACCGGCGTGTCAGTTTTCAGTTCAGGTGGTTAAAGGTCAGGACAGAGGCGTCCATTTCCGTGCAGAGCGCCGTGAAACAACCTTTCCCAAGTCGTACCAACTCCTGGCACTCCTCCCTTCACCGTCCCTCTTTCCTGTTCATTCCTTTGCTTTGCCTGTGCCCAGCGTTTTCCTTTTTTCAAATCCAGCAAGTTCGTCTGTAGAAGTGCTGTGAGCTCCCACGGCGGGGTCCAGGCTTGAGATGCGGCCGCAAACGCGTTTTACGCATCATGGACTCTCAAAAACATCCCGCGGCAACTTTTTAGTCATTCGTGTCCATTGCAAACGAATGTGCGTTGTTGCTTTGCACATGAACGTGAAAACTGTCTTCCCGCAGTTTCAACTTTTTTCCAGTAACCATCTTGTCAATGGAGTGGACCCGCCCCTGCGTCAGAGTTAAGGTTGCACGGTGCATTGGGCGAGTAGCTTAGGTAACTATATGTACTATAGGCGGACGGCCGCATAAGGTGTCGGCACTGGCCGACATCTTCGCTCGTTTAACACGATGTTCACAGCGGCGTAGTAACTGGGGATTCAAGCAGTTCAATAGACTGGGGATCTCGTGTTTCTAGTCCTTGGGGCCCCAAGAGGCTGCCGTGGGAATTGGATTCCAATTCCCATACCCATCCCATACCCACAGAAAAACCTGTGGGAATTCCTATAGAATTCAATTTCCCACAGAATTCCCACAGACTCACCCTATCCAATGAACCCCGAAATCTTCCATGCTTATACCCCTCACCTCGCGTCTTTTCGTTGGATCCATGTTTTAGGGTTTCTCATGACATTGTATATTCTATGTGCAGTGGTTTTTTGTTGTCCATTGTTGAAGATAGGACCTACTCATAAACGTAGTGGGCTCCAGGTTATAAGCCTACTGCTGTTTATTGAAGTAGCCCCCCAGCACCGACACAACTCAAATGTTTAATCTTAATTCTTATTTCTGACACAACTTGGCACATGTTGCAAGATACAGAAAAAGATCAGTTGTGGCAATATTAGGAACAAAGCGTTTTCTCTGTGATGTGATTTTATGAAACACTTCGTTAAAAGAAAAACACAGATGAATTTATTATTAATTGAAAGTCAGTCAGCTAGAGAAGTTACAACAACACTGGCAGTTGTCATCAGTTGCTGTACCAACAGTGTTAATTTCGTAAACGTAATGCCTAGAGTGCCCGGCTACGGCTGCTGCATGGTTGGACGTGACCGTGATTGCGTCGCCATTAGCGATTGCCATCCCGAGATTGAATTTTCAATCCTGAGATCTGGGATTGAGAAATTTGTAATCCTGGTATCCCTGGATCCCTTTTCGGGATTAGACTTACAGATTGGTTGTCATTATAGTATTCCCAATGAACATAATTATGTTTGTACATAATATGTAGTGTAACATAAGTATGTAGTGTAAATGGTTAAAGGCCCCTACGGAAGGTATTTCTGAACTGTAGGTAGTGACAGTGACTGTTAAAATACAAATTAAAATGCACGGCAAAGAGTAGGACAGGAGTCTCGCGCACATGAAATATTTTATTCATCAAGTTCTTATTTGTATCATTTAGCTCGCGAAAATGTACAATTTTAGCTAATTTTTTACTCCTGAAATCCCAGAATTGGGGCGCTGCCAATCGAGATTGGCGAAAATGGCCGGGATTCGGGATCCCGTGATTGCAATCATATAGTCGCCATGCTGCAGCGACGGCGACGTACCGGCCAGCGGCTTGGCGCTCTCGGAAGAATATTATGCGTTTGCGCCTTGTCTCACATTTATTTAGAAATTCCCACAGAACCCATGGGAATTCAGCACAGTTCTCATACCCATCCCATACGCATACCCACGGGAATTCCCATGGGAATTCCCATATCCACGGCAGCCCTGCCAACAGTTCTTATGTCCGAGAACAAAGTGAGTAAAATGATAGAGGCCTACACTCGCACAGTGCACAGCGCACACGATTTTCCACATGAGGAGAACTAAAAGTCATCAGAACTCTTGGCGGATGATGCTTTCCCATCACTTTTCCCCAGACACGTCCTCTTTCCAGAGGCCTCTAGCTGGTGAGAGAGAGAGAAGCTCGCTCGGGGCTTCCAGCTTCAGCAGTCCTATGACTGAGGGACCCCATAGCCTACTGTTGAACAAGGGCCCTAGCTCTCAGAGGCTTGCTACGCCGCTGGATGTTCATCTAGGCCTATGTGGGAGTGAAATAATCGTGGTAGTAATGATCAACATGACATTGTGCTTTTCAGCCTGTGCTGTAGTCTGTAATGATGATGGCATCGTTCAAGTGCATTAGACCTACACTAGACTACACGATAGTAAAACGGTAGGGCTATATGCTTTACTGTTAGTATTATATACGGCAGTTGCAATCGACGCGGGTTACAGGCAAACGATCTTCGTAAACGATACATCCTCGTGAGCGGTGCAGTGTAGGCCTACAGGGTGAACAGAAAAACAGTGATGTAGTCGAGTCTTTATGTTCGAGTGCGAAAAATAAGGACTCGCAGTCCACTGCTGATATCTCGATTAACTACATCACCTCGAGGAAACGGGGCCACTGTTTTAACGCTTTTAAGTTGTAGATTTTTGAAATTGAATGGCGATAAGATGGGCGCCGTACGTGACGGAAAATTTTTTTTACGGTTTCGTTTTTGGCAGTAACTTGTAATTATTTGAATTGTATTTGTTGTTTTGCACGCTGTTTTGTACATTGCTAGAAATTGTCAGTCAAAGTGTTTGTTGTTAAGCTGCCATATACACGCAAAAAGTAATTACAGAAATGCAACATCTATGAGCAATATGATATTCATTGTTCACGTGCAGTCTATGCAAAAAATTTCGTCATGTCGCTTTGTAACATGCGTCATTATCGACATTTCTTTTATGATGTTTGCATGCTACTATTATTATGGTGAATAGAGATGTATAAAATTATTGCAGTTTGGCAAGAGACGTGTTTGTTTTGGCCCACCCTGTATAGGCTTGTATACTGATATACGGACGTGCATAGTAGCAGTTATTGGTGCTCGTTATTAGTGCTGTGCTGTCATTATTATATCGTTAACTTGCCAGTGACACCGTCCCCGCAAGGCTCAGTTTATCGGCTAGTAGTGATGCGCCAGGCGAGCAAATTGATCGAATTTGATACGATATTAGAAGGTCAACGCTTGTGTATAGGAAAACAGAGCTACGGAGCGTCACCTGCTATATGCGATCGCATAGCGTTACCTGCCACCCGACACGGAACGCGCCCCGCCTTAACCCAATCCAGGTAGGCCGGTACTCGATTTGCCTACCAGCTGATGAAAACTAAGTGTCTTCCTGTTCTGTATTATGCCCCTTCAGCTTGTTCGTTAAATAAAACTGACACTAGAGCTCTTGGTTATGCATTATTTTGCCCATTTTGTAAAATATTTCGTATCAAGTGAATAGACGTAGTTGATAAGCGGGTGTTACTGTTTGGATGTTCGTCCGTGATAACTGCTGTTAATAAGTGCAAAGCAAAATTTTTGGTATTACATGGAATCGTGTATAGTTTGTGTAATCTGTTTAGTCATGTGGCTGACACTGAATTGGAAAAAAACTGCAATGCTATGTTAATTACTACCGGGTACTCGAACTGGATGACATTATTGTTACTTTTCTCTGTTTGTATAGTGAGTTTTTTGTACTTAGTATATTTTTATTGTACCACCGCTTAAATCTGTGAATTTAGTTCTGTGTGGAAGGCTTAGTTGACATAGGTTTGCTAAAATCCCACATGTAAGTTGTAACATATTAGTAATGAGACGAAAGCAGGCATGTGACGTCCTGTTCTCTAAGCGGTAACTAAGCCTCTTGTCTTCATGACGGAACGAACTCGAGATATTGAACCTAATCGGTTTGCACGGTCGAAGTATTCAAACTGCGAATCACCGTAGTACGTGCATCACTAGTAGGATGTGACATATTGTGAATGGGAGAACAGTAATTGCGGGTCACGAAATTGGGCTGCCATCAGCACGAGTGCTTACGTGTGGTCTCTATCCCGTATGCACTTTGTCGACGAATAATTTTATCAGTGGCGTTCTGTCATGGGGGCATCGGGCAATTATTGCTCCAATCGCCCCTATATTTTTGCCTGTCGGAAAATTGTGTTCCTTTTTCGAAAATTTATTGGCAAAACTGCAACATTTTGGTTTGAAAATTCCCCATTTGGGGAGAATTTGGCAACAGAATTGAAATTTTGAACACTCATAATGTCCTCTGCCGGAAATTTGTAACTTCGTGCCAAACGGCGTTGTGCGTTAAAAAGTGGGCGGGGCGGGAATTTGTGATTTTTCGACCAGACAACTCGAAATTTCCGAAGAGAAGATTATGAATACTTAAGGTTTCAAGTTTGCCTGTTGGTTTTTGCCAAAATGGGGTTTTAGCCCAAATTCTGCATGTTTGGGTACAGATTTCCCGACAAGATTTTCCCACAATTATCGGATATCCTAAAACTAAGGGAAGGAGGGGGGTGGCAATTGCCGCTCCCCTTAACCTCTTCTCCAGTGTTTGAATTGTGAAAAATTAGCTTCGGGTTCAACTTTTCGATGGTCGGAGCCCTACCAAAATTGTGATGTAAACCGTATGCATATAGTGTATATGACCCCCCTTGTACATAATTTGACAGTATGTTAGGGGGGGTTGAGAAAACAGTTGGGGGGTTCAACCCTCCCAACCTCCCCCCCCGGCAATTCAAGCACTGCTTTTCTCGCTTTGCCACAACGTTACCGTTACTGTTCCTGTCCCCAAATTTTTTTTTACCCATGCAGGATGCCGCTGTTTTGGGCTATAGCGGAACTCCACGAAGCAAGACCGCCACTACCATTATCCAGGCTACGCTGAAAGGCAAGGCTTTTAAGTCAAACGCGTGATCGACTTTTTACGGCACGTAAGCCTACAATTTACCGCAACTGTGCTTACGTCTCTTACTCATGCCCAATAGACATAATTAAGCTACCAAGATGTAAAATTCCAAATTAGCCTCTGTCTGTAATTTGCCTGCAGCCTGCTTATAAACGTCAAATAGAGTTATTAAGTTTATGGAGGACTCCACGGATTTCACATGCAATGCAGTTCACATCACGTGTGGATCTAAAATCCGCAACCTCTACAGCTACAATGTGCGTGTGGTAATTTATTTTCGGACATTAACAAAGACAGTCGATCACATGCAGAAACAAAATAATCTTCATATTTTAAACTTTGAAAACCTGACACAAAACAAAACTCGGTAACTTTAGGACACAATAGTGCAATGAACGCCCAACATTCGCTCATGCAATAAAAACAACTATACATAGGCCTAGCAGTAAGCTAATATCAATGATGTAATCTGCATTATGTCATGTCTTGATAAAATTAAATTCCACAAAGTAATCATAAAATACAACGTATAACGTGCTGCTAGTTTAATGCGGTCAAAAAATACGATACTGTACGACTTCTTCAACTGTAAACACCAAACTCAGTTGCGCATTGTCAAGGCCGTAGCTTTTTACCTTTCCCCCCTCCCTTCCCCTTCCTCCCCTTCCCTTTTCTTCCTGTCCCCTGTCGTTTCCCTGTTGCTTTCTTCCCCAATCTTTTCTTTTCCCAAATCCAGCTACAAGGTCAACTCCCCCAGTGGGGTGCAAATACATTGTAATGCATTTTTGGCTCTCGAAACGATTCTTGCGGCAAAATTTTAGTCCCAGCAAGACAAATGGTGGCGTTTTGTTGATTTGTCCCGTGAAAAAAAACATTTCGGGGAGCGGATGGTGTGAACCGGTTAACTCCCCCTTAAATACGGCCGTGGGCAGTAGAAATTGGCAGTAGAAAAGTCGACTACGGGCCTACAGTTGACCAACTGTCCTTGAACAGCGAAAGGAAACAATAAGTTTTAGGCCGAACCCCCCTCTAAACTAAGATCTGTCTATGCGTCTGGATATTTGTCAAAAAGCGCCATTTTCTTTGCGTTGAACTTCAAAGAAACTTCGTAAACGTAAACTTAAGTCCTTCCCGAGCCATAATAGCCCATGGGGCGGCGCTGATCTCCGTTTCCTTAGCCCTAAGCCAGACACCTGCCTACACTGCAAGACCACTGGCTAGTGCATCGCGTGATGTGTCTGTCTACACCCCAGCTCTCGCTGACCCTACATGTTGCGCCTACCCACGGAAGGATGGCCAGGCCGAGTTGACCTTACTGTCTGCAAATGTCAGACGAGCGCAAAATTCTCGGACGATCACTTGGCACTTCGAAAAACTCGCACATAGCGCAGCTCCATGGAAAAGGTGATATAACTCATTTTCGTCAATCTAAAAATTAAAACATTTTCGGTAACAAAATCAACTCAGCATATCATGCTTCGTTCCAAGATGAAAACAAAACTGATCGCCACAAACAAAAGTTCTTTACGCGCAGAACAGATGAAAATGTGCGCTGCAACTGCAAACGTAATATTTCGTACTATTATTTTGATTTTGCTCGCTAAACACAGCGCTTTATAAATGTATACTGATTGATTGAAAATACGTCAAAAAACTTCCAGGTTTAAAAAATTCTTGTGTTTCCGGTTGCAGCTGGCAGAAAAACAGGGACGGTTGCGGAAATTGTATTTTATTTTATTTCTTTTTGATGACATTATTTTGACATATATTGTGTAATATTACACAACAACTCACAAAAATAAAGTGACACACGGAACAGTACTCACGAAAACTAAAGATACTGCAGCATAACAGGCTAAATGCAAACAGTTATTTTTGGTAAAACAAAAACTGCAAAAAAGATTTGAGAGCAGGACAAAAAATTTAGCCAGGCGAGATTTTTAGGGATAGACGGATATGGAAACACAGGAGTTTTTTTCAGGCTTAGTTCAGCTGACGAGCAAACAATAAACAACCCAACTCTAAAACATAAGCTCATTAGCTGAGGTAACAACAACAGATATTTTAACAAACTCACTCTTTAAGAAGCTGGAAAATTCGCCTGAAACACTAATATCTTATGCAGAATAATAGATATTCACTAGACATAAGGTCCACGCATAGCCACAACTAGTGAAGGGCTGATTAACAAATATCTAATTACAAACAGCATGCACAGATAAACGGTATCGTTGGAATATTTTAATTAAGAGATGTAAACGAATATAAGTATAATTACGCTGTCTGAGCAAACCATATAACAGAAACAGATACACATGGCACAACTAACTCAGAACAACGGACCAATACTGTATAACTTACTTCTATTACCATTATCAGCAACTGGGACGCATGAAAAGACAGTAGCGTCGTGGTAAGGGGGACAGGGTCTACTGACCCCTAAATTTTAGCCTGTCGCCAAATTTTCTACTTGTCGAAAAATATTCGTTTGAAAATGCAAAATGAGGTGCTGAAAATCCCCAATTTTGCAGAAATTTGGGATCGAAATTGAAATTCTAGGCATCTACATGTTACCTGACAGAAATCTGCAACTGTCTGTTGGAAAACTGGATTTTTAACCCACAACGCCTCTGTGGAAGGGGCTAAATAAGTCTCCTTCGTCGTGTCTGCATGGTCACGAAATAGCATCTAACATTTTCTCGATGGCATGAAGCAGTTTAGACTCTATGGGCAGCATATCACTGCATCACATTAAGTCTTTCGGACCTAGGTTACTGGAGCGCCATAAAAGCTATACACTGCGTCCGTAAAAAGGTAATTCGCTAGAAATTGTGCAGTAGAAATGTCAAATCTAAACGTAAATCTAAACTCCATACTGGTAATGGAAATATTTTGTTACTAATAATCAACAATTAATAACTTTTTAATAAATAATATTTTAACGAAATTTGGTGATTACTTCAGCAATTTATCACTAAGTAATTAAGTGTACAGAATTTTATTCAGATACGTTCAGATTTGACATTTCTACTGTACAATGTCTAGGGGTTACTTTTTTCCGGACACAGTGTAGATTATTTATCATTATCAGCAGCGCCAATCTTGGGGGCCTGGTGGGACAGGGTAGTCAGGATGAATGCCCCTAAGCTTTTCACTGACAAATGTCCCCTTAGCCTGTTGGGAATTTTTTTCTTGTCGGAAAATTTTATTCCAAGCGCACACAACTTGGAGCTGGAAATCTCCATTTGGATTAATTACGATGGGCAAACCTTAAATTTCTGCCAGAGGGAAATGTAAGTAAAAAATGTATGTAAAAAGTAAGGCGATCACTCTGGAAACAAAGCTCAGCATCCTGAAGACATGTGTGTTCAGTACAATGCTGTACGGTTGTGAAACATGGACAGTTACAAAACGCTGCGAAAGCCGAATCC
>Ga0056128_1003249_pt1 | contig 19849 bp, 9 predicted proteins | sample WorMetLIZISLAND2_FD_71113 | JGI IMG/M metagenome (GOLD analysis project Ga0056128, IMG submission 71113) | Marine gutless worms symbiont microbial communities from Max Planck institute for Marine Microbiology, Germany - Olavius geniculatus... ... | reverse complement strand
CCATATGCATAGCCCCATCTAAGGTTACCCAAATGATTTTTGCTGTTTTAGAGGACTGATATCATCACATCGTCCTTACACACAGTTGTAAACTGGTAAGTTTTTTACATATATACCTTTGTAACGGTGCCAGATAGACACATGCGTTGAGGTATAACAAGACAAATGGCAACTAGCGTCATAGACCATTATTGGAATTCTTTTTCTTTGAGTTCCTTAAATCGGACAATATTTTATAAACTTCGGGGAGACAATTTCCAATAACGACCTCGACGCCAGTCAATATTAGTATAATATTAAACGGGTTTCAATTAGACACCGTGTCTCTAATACAAACCGAAAGGAACGAAATAGCCTAAGCTTTTAAAAGAAAACAAAAGAAAATGAGGCGCGCCTGCCTCTTCCTCTATCACTAACATTTATTCTCCCTATCCTCCCTCTCCCTTCTGGCTTTTCTTTGGGTTTTCTCTTATCTTAAAGCTGTATCTGGATTCTGTGTGTCACCATGCAGAAAAATTTGTGAAATTCTGAGTTGCTGCAGGTGGGTTTAGTCCATGAGTATCATATCAAGTTTCCAACCAAACTTATGACGATGGTGACAGAATGTAATAATATTAATCTACTAGAAGTAACTATACCTCTACCGGCTACATCATAACAAAAGTAATGGATTAACCCATTTGGGCAAATGGGTTAATCCATTACTTTTGTTATGCTGTTATGCTGTTATGCATTTGGGCAAAATGCTGAATGGGCTTTTTCACAGCTAGTTTATTGTCTGTCCAATGCAATGCTATGCATAGCATTGGACAGAGTATAAAATCACCTGAGTGTCCGTGCGTCCGTCCGTGCGTCCAACTTTTCTTATCTTTGAGGCGCCATACTTTCACAACGGTGCAAGATAGACGCATGGTGACGACGGATCTTTTATAGTAAAGCCCTGGTGACGAATCGAATGGTCTCGTGACTGACAATATTTATTGTTTAGTTAAAATAATAGAGAAAAATGAAGGGATCATTGCTGCTGTACAATTTCAAATTAAACTGTTTGTTTTTTTCTACCAGTCTAAACAGCTCACTGATTATATTCATACGGACATATACTGTAAACTATTGAAATGCATTGCACAGACTCCGTGTTCGTATGAACATTATCTTGTATGTAAAAAATGCTCTGAAGCTTTTTTAGAACGTTTCTTTCGTTATTTGCATAGCGTAATAATAACGAAACGTACAGTTAAAGACGGATGTTAAAAAATGTCGTATGAAATCATACGTTTTGACAATCGACTACAAAAAGCTGCTTGTGTAACTAATAATCAACCAGTCCAATGTGTTCTTAGGACCTTTCGCGCTTTCACGGTCAATGTCATTTTGACTCAACTTTCAGCATGTTTCAGTCACTAATCACAAGGTCAATTACTTGCTTATTAAAGAAGATATAAAGCTGAACAGAAATAGAAACGCTAGTGTCAACCGACCTCTAATGTGCAGTGGTGGTTTTCCACATACGTTTTTCACTTTTATGGCAACTGCCGCGAGTTGTAGGCCTAAACCGTATTCGACTAAGACTGGTGACAACAACTAAGTAACAGTGACGATAGGCAAGCAGTCTGAATGTATGTCGAATATCATGCATCAGTTTATGTGCCAAGCAGGCAGCACAGCCGGATGTTTCTGCCAGCCGCCCAGCTCTAACCAGGAAGCTCCACTATTCTAATTACAGTCTGTAGGCCTACGTGTTTCTGTAAGTTGCAGGCCGATGCGGCTTCAAAATTTTCAGTCTCGAAGTCAACATGCATCAGCAGCAAAAATTACGATACGATCAGATCCTAGTAGCAGAATTTTAAAGCAACCTTAAAAACAGCCTAAAAACCCAAAGAGTGCATACTTAGCGTCCATTGCAGCCTCAACCGTAGTTTAGCAAAATTCCTTTCAGCTCATTGAGCGATGTCAACTGATCTGAACAATCAGAATTCAGGCTGCCTTTCCTGACGACGTAAGTTTTACTCCTCGCGCGCTACGTTTCTAACGTAGCGAAGAGGAGTATATAAGATCAGTGTAATATTGAGGACCGACCGACCGACGACCGACCTCTGTTCATGGAAGAGCCTTCCTGGAAGAACTTCAAACAATCATATCTCCATAACGGTGCTAGATAGACGCATGGTCACTATGGACCACCGACCCCCGCGAGTCGAATGGTCACGTGACCGATAACGTCACTTGCGGTGTGAACAGAAAGGAACTAAAAAGCAGTTAAAGGAATACAGGAGAAAATAATGCGCGCGAGGAGTACATTAGATTGGTCACAATCCAAAATATTTTTGTGGAAAATGAAACCTACTCATCGGTGCATTTTTGGAAAATGCTCACACTGTGCAAATTTCGCAAAGAGATTTTGGATCACAGGTCACCGTTGTTCGACCAAAATTCAGGAAAAAAGGTGCGGCCTCACTTTAGCAGCTGGCCTAATATATTTCCGTATGACATCAATGAAGCAACCCAGTTTGAGGTCGCGGTCACAGATGTCTTGTGTTTCGTTTTACGCCTACGCTTAAACACGTTCTATATCGTCAAACTGTTCTAAATCGTGTTAAAATGGTTTATAATATTTTTGCAAATGTTTCCATGTAAAACATTGTTCAAAATGTCCTGAACGTGAGTGCTTGTGGAATAAAATTTCGAAACATTCGCATAACATTTTTAGAAAATTTTAGCATTTTTGTTACATTTAACAGTGGGTTATTTCAGTTATGTCAGCGCCGAGGGCTGAGACGACGGAACCCAACAACTCGTCAGCGGCGTCAATCCAATTTTATTTGCGGAAGGGCGTGGAAAAGAAGTAGACGAAATTCTATCTGGAAATTCGCTCACATTTGGTTGTAATATTTTTTATTAAGCTGGCGATCGCCCCCTCCGAATCGACGCCGCAACCGCTGCAGCTTGTTGTGCATACACCGAGGCCTACACGTTTCACACATAGTACAAACCTTAAACGCTAGAGATCGGTTGCGGGCGTTGAAATAAACCTATATAATGATAATACTGCCTGCAATTATTGAGCGACTATGCGTGTGGTCGGCCAGTACATCATACTACAGAACCAGTCCTGTGAGATATGCATTATAGGGTGTTTACACGATCCAGCAAACTTCCAGCAAAGTTCCAGCAAACGTTCAGCAAACATCCAGCTGGCCTTATGAAACCCCGCCCCCCTATCAGCCTATCAGCTGCTTACCTCTCTTCGATGCCCGCGTACGCAGGCCAAGACAAAAATGGAATTTGTCGGGTTTTCCACCTAGTTTGACGGCAAACTATAAAATAATTTAGGCACTAATGGGTTAAATATTAATGATATTGGTGATAGGCATATTGGAAAGCCTATCAGCTGTGGGCTAAGCCTATGTCCGCCTACGGCTTAGCCCACAGCTGATAGGTTTTCCAATATGCCTATCACCAATGTCATTTAATATTTAACCCATTAGTGCCTGAATTATTTTATAGTTTGCCGTCAAACTAGGTGGAAAAACCCGACAAATTCCATTTTTGTCTTGGCCTGCGTACGCGGGCATCAAAGAGGGGTACCTTTTTTCCGAAAATCCGTTATTTCACCGCTGTTCGCTCGTCTAGCATGATAACGGTTGCAGATAAACAGACTTGCTGCTTATCGTAACAAAAACTGCTTACGGGCTTTTAAGGAGTATTAACACCGATGACCTTGAACAACTTTGTACCCTCACAATAGAAAATTTTAGTGATTTTTTCGCGATTTTCGGCTGCAGAGCACACTTCAAAAGTTAATTAAGAAGAAATGGCTTGAGCCAAGACAACCTGCAAACAGTGACTGCTATAGCTATCGCGTGTCTCGTGAGCATTACCTCAAATTACTTTTATGTGTCACTGCTAACGTTACATGGTACCTATGATCTGATGCGACATTGGAGTTATATGTACCTAGAGATTTCTTACTTGACTCTGTAGCGCATGCAGTCTGCCAGCTAATCAACGTGTGTGGTCGCTAGGACCAGCCAGGTACGGCGAAGCAAATGAAAAAAGAATCGAGTATGATAACAATAGCAACAATCTGCAGTAAAATAAACAGCGCGACAGAAGTCTCAAACACGTGGCCGCAGTCCTAACGCGTGACCCACGAATACAGCATCTCAATAGCGACTACGACCCTCATATTCTAGCAAAAAGTTACAAAATAAACGCTGGTAAGTAAGACAGCCAGACGTTAGTAGATCTGAACTAGCATGCCAATTAGCTAAACCCACTAAACAGTAATTCAAAATAACAATAAAATTAGACGGCATGAGTTGTCTAAAAATAAATGTCACACGTTTTTTTTATCTCGAAAACAATCAACGCGGCACTACGACTGGCACAATTTTTCAAACTTAGTCCACAATCTAGAAGATGTGTGGTTACATAGGCCTACTTACTTACTTATGTTTTGCTGAGTTTGAGACCTCTGAGATTGTCCATAGTTCAAGTGCTGGTGTACAACAAAATAAGCTACCATAAAACAAGCACTGTATAACGATTAGTAGCAACAACGGATCGATGTCGAAATTGATAGACCTAAACAGCAAAATTAAGGTACCGTTTTTGAGTCGCCCCAATGTAAAGTTTTTGGCCATGGCGCAATGCCCTCATAAAGTCGGCTCCTACGCTTTTAGGCCCAAACTCCATTTGCTTCGATTTGTTGTTGTCGTTGATGCAGCAAGTTGTACGGCAAATTATGCACAACAGATCGAAAGTCTACATCAAATACACAACAAATTGTACGGCGCGAGTTCACATACATCAAAGACATGCAGTGGCGTCACTTCAGTAAATCATTGGGGATCTTACTTTTTCCCTTCCTTTCTCCTCCCCTCTTCTTTCACCTAGTCCCTCTCCCCTTCCTCTCCACTCTTCTACTTTTTCCTCCCCTCCCCTCCCCTCCCTTCCTTTAGAAGTAAGACCCCTAAAATCCAGCTAAAGAGTCTGGGAGCGTTGTAAGCTTCCAAGCCGGGTCTGAAACAGAACCACAGCCGAAATTGAATTTGGTGCATTTCAGCCTTAAAATGTATCGGTAACATCTGGTGGCAACAATTTTAATTATTTTCTCGAGAATCAACTGACCAAATTTCGTGCAGTTTACACAGTCAATGTTAATTGGAAACCAAAAGTTTGTCTTCAGTCGTTTTCGCAGGACTCACTCAGAAAAAAATTAATCACAAATCCTTGGGGCGGGTCTGTAGACCCCTAGCCGTCCAAATGACGCCCCTGGAAACATGCAACAAACCCGCCGCATTCCGATAAATATCGAAATGTCGTACAGCTTGTCGTAGGCTTACGACTTGTTGTCCGAGCAATCCACAAAACAAATCGAATTGATGGAGCTTGGGCCTCGTTAAGGCGCGTACAAAGCGACGTATCTAAACTGCACTGACATGGTTTAGTTTTTGACGAACTGATCAATAGGCAAGCAGTAGGCCTAATGCATTACAGTAAGCACCGTCTAACGGCGTCGATGACTACACTCACATACGCGTGAACCAATGACCAATAAGATCACCGAGCTTGCCCATTGGTCAGTTCATCAAAAACTAAACCGTGTCAGTTCAGCTCAGTTTAGTTCAGTTATGTTGCTTTGTATCTGCGCTTTTATTTGGCACGGAGGCGTCGATCGAGTAGGCATCTATCAGCGGCAAAGCGGACGAGCTGACGTCGAAAGCCGTCGTTGCGCAGCACATTGGGCCGGTCAATGCGCACCTGTCTAACGGCCTGCGTCAGCGTCAGGCGCTCCGAGTCCACCAGGTAGGCGACGGCCAGCGCGGCACTGCGGTTGACCCCCAGCTCGCAGTGCACCAGGGCACGGCCGCCCGACTCACGAGCCTCGTCAAAGAACCGGCGTGCTTGGCTGTAGTGCAGCATCAGGATCGGGTAGTCGGGGATGTCGTTTGCGTCGATCTCCATGTAAGACGTCACGCCGGACTGTGTTGGGTCATAGATGCTCTGGCCGTAGCGGCAGCTGTCTGAGTACAGCAGGCGACTAGAGCTATCGTTCGTACTGCTAGGGTCGATGATGTAACCAAAATCAGTGCGCTTCATGGCTGATTTATAACCGTTTGCCAAAGGACAGCACGTTTTGTACTTATCTACAAACAACATCAAAATTTTTCAAGCCAATCAACGGCATGACGGTGACGACAAGCAAAGATATTGTCGTCTCGACATCGTGTGCGGTCGTCCGCCTAGTTGCCGAGGGCCGTAGGCACCGATAGTGAACTAGTCCTAACAACAGTTAGACTTAGTGTGCAGTGTGCGTGAGGGCCGGTGTCCGGCCAGCGCGCAATCCGCCAGCTGTACAGTTAATACCCATGTACACAATATAATGTGCTATTTGTTGGACGTTTCAAACTTCGACTTCTTAAAAATAAAGACTGGCACATTGGTTACTTCTGAAAGTTTTTTATGAGCACGTTCACGCCAATTTTCGTTTTCATAAATCTTAAGTCGGCTTGCTTTCGAGCTATAGGAGCTCGTATGGGACAGACGAACGAACAGGCAAGACCTATGGCCTATTAGAACGGCCACATGATAAATAACATACAACGGTCTGGCTGCCTGAGGAAATAATTGTCTTAATAAACAGGATCAGACAAAAATGTTTCGGCATGAGTAATTGTAATAGAGTGTTTACACGATCGAGCAAACATCGAGCAAACGTCGAGCAGACATCGAGCAGACATCGAGCAAACGTCGAGCAAACATCGAGCCGGCTCAAGCAGGCCTATTGAAACCCAGCCCCTGGCTCAAATGTAGGCCTAGGCTTAGGCTCTTAGCCCACAGCTGATCACATGTTATATAGGCCTTCCGATTACAACCCGCCCGCCCTCCTAATTAGCATGCTAATTACCACAGAGCGTCGAGCTAGCTGCTCGATGTTTGCTGGATCGTGTAAACACCCTATTACACGTCGTCGGATGTGGCATGCAGTTATGTTTGTAACACTGTGTGATTTCGCATGACAGCTCTGAGACGGGTTTGAACGAAAAGCATTTACCACACTCAAGTGAAAGCTTACCGGCGAGGCGTTGATCGCAGCTGGAGCGCGTCGTCCAAGAGGACGGACAATCGTCGTCAGCGACACGCAGACTGTCGGCGTAGCGACGGACCGCCGACGGCGCACAGTTGAGCACGTGCGTGATCCTCAGTCGTCGCAGTAGCCCCAGATCCAACGCGTCCACCATGCTGCCCAGATACAGGTGCTCGACGATCTCTGCCGGTCCCTCGTTACGCCGCCGGCCGCCAGGTGGCCACTGAGTTAGGATGTCGTCCAGCTTCGCTAGACACGCGTCCTCGGCGTCGTCGTCGTTGATGTAGTCGGAGGACATCGCCCATGAGTTCATTTCCGTTTCCGCTGCAGCGGTCGCGCGCTGGCAACATATCAAAACACTCAACGGCTTTGTTGAGACGCGCGAAGAATACCAATTACCAATTTGCACAGTCATGTCATCTGCATACTTTAGCCTAGACCTATAAATTGATCTAAAACAACAATAACCGACCAGAAATGTAGCTTTGGTCTCGACTCCGGTTCCGAGACAAAAACTTGCAGTCTTGGTCGTGGTCGCGGTCTTGAGATTTAGGCCTAAATTGAGTCTAGTTCTTGATTTCGGCCTCGGTCTCACATTTGTGGTCTCGAATAGGCCTATAGGCGATAGACTACATTCCGTTCCAGCTTTCACTCATTGCGCTCTACGTTCCTAATGGGGTGTTTACACGATCCAGCAAACTTCCAGCAAATGTAATGCTGGACGTTTGCTGGATCGTGTAAACACCCTATAACTGAGGACCGACCGACGACCGACGGACTTCGCGTTTTACATAACTGCCAAACATTATCAAAGAGCCATATCCCAGCAAACCGTCCTCCAATTCCTGTTTGGTTCTGGTTAAGGGTTTCGGCGGATAATGCGCGATGATTATTTAAATTGGTTAGAGTAAGTGCGTAATGACAGTTCATAGTCATCCAAGCCTTCCAAGGTTGAAGATTTTCGTGTCATCTGAAAGGGCTTATGAAACTTTTTATTAGTGGTCAATAGCAACCTTCGCCTATCTCTCGCCGTTCCTGGCATACGGCGACTTATAGGTTAAAACTTTGCATTCAAAATTGCGGCCAAACCGCTGCAGATGGAGACATGGTTAGGCCTACCACTGACAGTTTACAGGAATTCGCCATCGCCCTATTCAACGGTACCATCGTCGACCGACCACTACGACTTATCGTTTAATCACAATACATTTCGTCACAGACAGACGATAAACAGCTGGTAGCAAAGGCTTCCGGTTAAACTTATTTAAGCTTAACAGCCTGCCAAAAATGCAATCTATCGTGACGTCTAGATACGTTGAATAAAAGAACACAAGACGTAAGAAAAAGCGATTAGCACAGCACGCGTATGACCTAGGCCTATAGCCTACCGGTAACTCAAGCCGTGTATTTTCTACAATATTTTACGTGCATGGTGCATATTCTATTCCAATTTCCAGCATAGCCTACGCCGCCATTCCGGAAAACAACAGTAGACGCACCCGATGCAAACGCTTTGATGTTTTTTAAAAGCAAAACTACCACGCGGTATCGCATACCAACCTGCTGCGAGGCAGACAGAGAGGCGTAGAGGCAACAGGCGCGACGGCGACTGCGCTGCTGCTGCTTCAGCGTTCATCCGACTCGACTCGCATCCCCTGCTGTGTGCGTATACCCCTTCCGTCGCCGCGCCCAGACAGAAGCACGCACAACAAGCAGGCTCGCGCAAAATAGCAAGTCGACGACTCTACGGCTGCGGATGGGTTCAGCAAGAGCAGGCAGGGCTGCGCGTGCCTATCGCAGGTTGTTGTTTATCATTGGCGTTCTGCGCGCGCAGCAGTCCCTGTAGTCTCGATCTGATGCTGTTGCTGCAGCTGTGGTTTTACCCGTTCATGGAGTCACGCTCCGCATCATTCACGCGTCACTTCATCTATCGCGTGACAAAATCACCAGGTCTTGTATGTTGTGCGGTTGAGCCAGTACTGCCGGCACAGTTCGACACTTATTGGCATTTTACGTAGTTTACGAATTTCAAAAATTTTTACGAATTTTAGAACACGATGACTCAATGACTCAAAGCACTGCCCAGGCTTTTTGTAAAATGCAAACTCAAAATTCAGTGATCTTATCACCAAAATCACGAACTACTTTCCGTAGGCCGTCAGCAGTCAAAGTTTTAATGTTTATTGTTAACAGTTAGTTTTCACGCAACCGCATTTAAAAAAAATCTACTGGCTGGAGCTTAGAAAAATTCTGTTTCAGTTGCTTTAAAGCCTGACCTGCAAGAAAACTCAGATACAAAGGGGCTAAAATTCATTTGACTATCACTTGTAAATCATTTGACTTTTGAGCTTAATTAATCTATTAATTAATTAATTAAATGATTAATCTATTGTATTACTTCGATAAATGTGCTCTCGTTGTTAAACTTAAGCTATGAAGGAGATATTTTAGTGAGTTGTATGGGTCTTTTATGGCACATCGCCTCCCATCCCGCTGCTGATAGCATCTGCGTTGCGTGGTAAGGTCGCAGGCTAGTAATTTTCAGCAAGAACCGGGTACCCGGACCTGATTCCAAAATTTATTATCCGGTTACAAATCCCGGTAACAGATACCCGTTTTGGACTAAATACCGACGAAATCAATGAAAATCGCACTTCCTGTGACCTTTGTGGCGAAGTTCTGCTCTGCAAGCGAGGTTCAGTTTCATGCCATTTCGTTGATGGACGTATGCATATTTGACATCGTAAAGACATTATTCACGTTTTAGACGTAAAACCTGGGTTTGTGAAAAATATTCGTTACGTGTCATGTACGTGTTATTGAAGTGTCGTTTTTTCCTCAGTTACTTGAAAGTTGAAACTGAGTCTGGGTACGCCTACCCGGGTAATTGCAACGGGGTGTGAGTAATGCTGAAAATCACTATCGCAGGCATACACTAAGCCTGTCATTTTGCACCCACTTATTAATCCTTTATCAAAAAAACAACGTTTAAAACAGTATTTGTACGTGAACAGAATCTGTATTGTGCGTGTACACAGATCACTTCTCTTTACTGCTCAAGTGGCTTTTTATTATTTTTTACATAAATCAGTAACTACCGTTAACAAAAATAGTGCACATCAGACGACGACGATTAAACCGGTTGAAAAATACCACCAGCCAATCCATATCATCATCATTGTCATCATCATCCTTACCAATAATCTTGTTTGCAAAAACGAAAATCTGAAAACAACTATAATAACCGAAACCAATAGACAAGGAAGTAATTAACTCTCTGAGCAATAAGGGTGCCAAAACAAGACAACTTAATACACAAAATCATCTATCCTGTTAATCTCAAGACTAGAAAAGTCTGCTCTTTAAATGCAGACACTTCTAGCACGTTCACCACTGTGGTTCTTAGCAGAACTGCTGATGAAGGCAAAACTGGCAACGGGAATCAAACTCTCTGTCGACATACAAGATCTCAACTTCAGATTATTGTACTTTCCGAGAAAAGGTTTGATGTAAAAGAACATTCTTATGATCACATACCAACCCAGTCAGCCAACTATCCAGTTTACTGAATTTAACACTGCAAAATCTCAGTGGTGATGAGAAAATGTATTTACATGACGAATTACTATATGATACTTAATAATAATGAAAGCATTGGACCCATATCAACACCTTATCATACTGTATGATAGACATAGACAGTATAAGTGGAATAATTAGCTTACATCATCATACAACCACAGCAATAAAGATGCAACATGAAAAACCAAATCCTCGTATTTGCCACTAACAAAAACACTTCTGGCTATCCACAGGTGGCAGAAAACTTCTTATTGATGTTCACTGAAGATGCAGTGAACACTGTGAAAAATTAGAATAAAAACCCAGTTTGTGCAGTGTGCAGTATTTTAACTGTGTGCTTCAGCAGCAATAATGCATAAGATCCATCAGTGGCGTTGTGGGCTCAAAAGTTTGGGCGACGGACAAAACTTGTAATTTCCCAACAGGCAGCTGCGAATTTCTGCTGGAGTAGATGCAGAATCACAGATGGTCAAAAAATTCACCTCTGCCCCAAAAATTCCCAACAAATAAGAGACTTTAAGCCCCAAGTTTTGTAATATTGGGAAAAAAATTTCGGACAAGAAAATCATCCCGCAGGCCAAAATTTAGATGGGGGAGGGGTAGGGTTGCCTCTTTGCTCATGCGACGCCGCTGATCAATCGATTACTACGATCAAACTTTATATTTCAGTTCTCTTCTCTCTTTGCTCTGAGATTTACAACAATTTTTAAAAAATTAACACACTGGTCAAATTACTCAAGCACCCCACGCACACTAGGGCTAGCACAAATACACTATTTGCACAAGTTCTGATGACTAGCCTACAAGTAAATACTAATGTCCGCTAGTCATGAGTCACCAATATTCCTGCAAATTATGCAGAAAGGTAAACAAATTAATCTTCAAAAATAAACTAGAAATATATGCACCATGTCAGAAAAAAAATTACGGTATATGCGATATGGCTCTGCAACAGACAAACAGTATTCGCACTGTTAACCAGAAACAGTTATCTTTAAACAAAACTAGGCACGTATCTTTCCTCAGTATTCTGCACAAATTCACAACAATAATCAGCGGCATACTAAGACTGACGTTAGCCTGGGGCTGATAATTTTAAATGGGCCTAACACGAACTAAATAATACAAGATGAGTATGGGAAGCAACGCCCAATCTCACAGCGGATGGAAATGCATATTATGGTGCATGCATAGGGCATTCGAGTGCTAAATTACTTCGGCTTTTTTGCTTTATCCAGTAGAAATACAAGTTTTCTGATCAACATGCAACGAATGCAAAATTCTGAGTAAAAATCTGCAAAATTTATTTTTACCCATAATGGTGGGCCTATCTGAGTTGTAGGCATGAGGTTGCAGCCCCGGGGGTCTGCCCCATGGTTATGGTTAGTATGCCCCTGACCATAATCTAAACTCTTCTCCTGCAACTGTCCACCACGTAGAAGAAACAATACTCTACTAAGATTATGGTCATAAAACTAATAGCAGAATCACAGAATGTCATTAAAGAGATGCAAATACAGCACTTGCAGCTGCAGCAACAGATCTTCCATATACGCTTCTCTGCACTAGTGCATAATTATACTTTTGAATATCAGACACGCACAACATGACCATTACATACATGATGTCATATTATGCTCATAGAATTAATGACAAAATAAATTCTACAATTTAAAAAACTGAAAAATTTCTGAGAATCACGCCATCACTCCACAGACACTTGCATTACTCGCAAGAGTTGGAACTTGACATGTGCTTATGACTTATGGTAAATTCCACAACTTTTCCAAGTTTTCAAAAGATTTGGTCACCATCAACACACTGACATTTAACCTGATCTGGTCCAACTCTGGTTTTGCTACAGGCAGTCACTGATCAGACCTATAAATCATGGAATTATGAGACTACACACGTGCACAACTTTAAGCATAATTAATCAAACTGCGCACAATCCGAGTTACACACAATGCATTCTTCCTCTTTATGCTAACTGTGCATATACTATGCTAGCCATTTTCCCGTTATCTATCATTTTCTAACGCACAAGAACAGAAACATTGCCAAATTACTTCAAATATTCAAAAGTATAATTATGCACTAGTGCAGAGAAGCTAGAAATAAACATTGCCAAATAAATCTTCAAAGTGCTGCGCAAAATCGGCAGATATTTTACGCATAATTCCAGTACCCTACATCAGACGAAGCACAACTCATAACATCCCCTAAGCCCGTCAACTTAATCATACCCTCCCCCCAAAAAACCCAAAGCAAATAAAAACCCAGCAGGTTAGGCATTTTCAATGAATGATGACAATCTGTGAGGTAATAACCAATGACTAACAACCAACATAATTCATGACTGCAACAGTTGCGACATTTTTCGGTGCATTCCTGGTTTCACTTGTTACAATTTCCTTGTGTTTTTTTTCTGAAGATCTGCCAGGGGATTTCAGACTACGGGACTCTGGAACATTTACTACACATATCGTTCATTGTAGCTACAATATTTCCAGCAGTTGTTGCTAAAAACTCTGACAACACTCTGAATAATGTTCATTTCAAACTACCAAAAATTTGTTACTTTTTAACTACTCTTGTACGCAACACAAAAAGTTTTCATACAGGTACATGCTATTTAATTTTTTTATTCACCTGCTTACTTAATTATGACCAAATCTGTTTGTAAATCACCGAATCACAGCTCAGCCAAGTGCCTCAGATTCGGCCACTGGCTGACATTGTGCACTTTTAATATGCACGTACTTACTTACTTACACTTACTTAAATACAGAAAATGCTGCACATCTTAGCAATTAAGCTTTACAATGTTAGGTTGTAATTTGAATATAAAGCACCTTATTATAGGGCCGCCCTTCCTAGAAGGAGGACCCATCATATATCGATCGTGTCTGCCTGTCCGTCCGTCTGTCTTTCCCATGCCGCTACCTACAGGGAAAACGAAAAGGCCTACGAATACCAAACTTGGTAGGAAGGGTCCCTGGGACACCAGCACCCGATGGACCAATTTCAATGTCAAGGGGTCAAAGGTCAAGGTCACGGCGGCTAATTGCGTGGTTAACTTCAGCATCTCTATGTTTATTGTTTACCGTTTACATAGTCGTTGACAAAACCATAGATTACTTTGTATTTTTGCGATATTAGCTCGTGGTGGACAAATATTGAAATATTATTCCAATATCGACATTTGATCAACAGCAAGGACGACCCCATAGCGGGCAGCCCCTCAACGGCTGCACAGTCTTGTTAAATGACACCAAAACAGCACCGAGATATGGCTACACAAGTCATAAATTTCAGATTATCGTACCAGCAAATGTCAGCATGTTTTGATATAGTGACAAGAAGTATGTCAGATTTTCTGCACAAATTAAGTTGGCCGTCACAGGTGATGGCAACCATACAGATGAAATGATTTGTTAAACAAAGAACAATATGGCATACAATGATCCAACAGACAGAAATGCTGAGCCAGTGTTGTAGATACAACTACAGAGATACATGCACAGTACAAAACGGAATATCTACCTGCCTTCAAACACTCACAGAAGGCAACAAGCCTCAAAACTAAGACGGCAACATCTCACGAAACTGTTTCAGCAGCATAGCTCAGATGTATTCAGCAAACGTGAAAGAACACAAACACAGTGAAGCTCACTGTCAAAAGACAGATTTGTTCGCCGCTCACTTGTGACTTGTAAATACTGCTGCAACTACGCATCACGCATACCGACTGCGGTTGACTGACACAGCCACATATCAGACACATGCCACAGATGGGTGGCACATAGGTAGCGCAAGACCAGGCCAAGTCGAGCCTAGAGATTACCTCTATTTGAACCAGTGCTGTCATGGTAGGAGAGGATGGAGGGGACAAAGAGAGGCAAATTTTAGCGTGTTGAAAAATTCTCCTTGTCAAAAAAATTTCCTCCAGAAGTACAAAATTTGGGCTAAAAACACATTTTTTTCAGAAATCTAAAAGTAAAATTAAAGTCTTGAGCAGCGGTAATCTCTTTTGTCAGACACTTGCAGTTGACTGTTTGAAAAATGCAACTTCCTGTCCTCTTCCCCCTAATTTCTTAACCCTCCACACCACTGGAGAGAACAAAATAATCAAAGCCAAAAAATCAATAGGCCTCACTTATTGATCCAAAGTTACACTCAGAAATAAACAGTATAAATTCTGAACTTACCAAAGACGCATTTTGACTGAATAAATAACGACTTAATCGCTTTACATATCAGAATATTCCGTAAGCTCAGAAATTCTTTGATTAACAAAAATGGCAATAAAATCACTAGCATAAAGTTGGCAAAACTGGTTGGACTAAGGTTGGATTTTGAACAGAAAAACAACTGAAATGGATTAGAAATTATCAATCTGAGATGGGCTGCAAAATAAGTCACGTCTGACAGAGTGAAAAAGTGAATGAACCATGTCAAATAATTTACGCCCAAACACATGTCTGATACACATAACTGAAAATTACTGATAATGGTATTATTTTGGTATAAGTGTACATGCATACTGTAGGAATGATTGACGAACCACAACTGAAAGTGATGCAAAGAATTATGCAAAAAACACGCATTGTAACATGGTTACCGATAACTTGTAGGCAACAAAGCATAGTCAGTAGTCAACCTGTATCTTCAACCGTCCAATGTGCAGTGCAGCTTAAATAAGCAGCATCAACTGACTCTGAGGCAACAAAAAGCTCTCAATCACAAACTCAAAATTCACGTAATTAAAGCACCACATGGACAACTATGCACATATGGCCTTTTTCAGTAATCCGGCTCAAAGCAAATCTTCAAACAAATTGCTAAACACACGGCAGACTTCAAAACAGCTTTAGTGCACACTGCTACATACGGACATAAATATGAATTACGACCCTTACTGAAACAAAAGCAAAATGAAATGAAAGCAAAATGAAATAAACTACCATCGTGCAAATATCAGAATTATTAAATGGATCTGCGGTGTGAAAATAAAAAAGATATGCTGTTAACTGAAAAACCGATCAAAGGCAGAGGATTAGGGCCGATATAATCTCTGCACAAGCAACAGTCAGTCAATAGCTTGCTAATAACGACATTCATGGTATATCTACCCTACAAATTTTGCAATAAAGTGCGATAAACTCCAAGTTAGTTGTCATCATCAGCCTCTCAGTAAGTAATCACAGTGATAATTAGCAGTATAGCCATGACACAGATAGGCAGACACAGCGCATATCACATCACTCAGTCATCCTCATGAAAGACTTCGAACAAATAAACTGCGACTACCGCAACGTATCTGTAATTGCAAAAAAAAAAAACAGAAAGATAAATACACAAATGTAATCAATTAACATAAACAGACAATCGCTGGCAACTGAAAAGATGACACTGGCATCTGGTCTGACTATAGAAAGTCATCGTCTGATACGGCGTGCTTTATTGTCAAGAGCGGTGCTGGCGCTGTTGCCGCTGACGTTGATAGTCGTAGCAGCTTGCCGCCAGTAGTGCTATAATGACTGCAACACACATCCACAGCTTCATCATCATCATTGGTCTCCAAAGGATTTCGTTTTTAATGAAAAACTGACGAAATGACAAAAACTGGCAGTCATGATGAAAACATTCATTTCTGATGAAATTTGACAAAACTTACTAAATTTGCACTTTTCGAAAAATGTCACTTTTGGCAGCAGAATCCTTCGGAACATACTTATCATAACAAGCACTTAATTTTGGATGGCAAAAAACTGGCAAAACTTGAGATTTGTGGCAAAATTATAGACAAAATTTGCACTTTTTCATAAATAAAAAAGAAAAGTGGAAGCCAAAAGCCTCAAAACTGTTTTGGCAAAACTTCATAGAATAACTTAACACAGTTACAGTTATACACTGCTGAAAGAGCCTTATTTTAAGACAGAGAAAAAGCGGCAAAATTCAGGATTTGTGGCAGAATGTTTGGCAAAATTTGCACTTTTTACAGAGAAAAAGTGGCATTTTTGGCGACAAAATCCTTTGAAGCCTAATCATCATCATCAGCAGCAGCAACAGTGGGTAATGGCTTGAATGAAAAAAATATCTCTAAAACCATATCATCAAAGTGTCAAACCTATAAGTCAAGACAAGAATGACAGAATGAAAAAATCTTTTGATGCTGCCTGAAGATCAAGAAGACGATACAAAGGTGAAGTCCGACGGAAGCTCATGCCACAGGTTGCTGCCAAAAAGTCAAGTCAATAATTAAGAAAGTGAATTTATTTTACCCACATGAAAACTGTCATAAAAACAACGGAAATAAACAAAATAACACTATATTATGCAAATTTTAGAATTATTATTCAAATCTGTGGTGTGATAAAGCAATGTTATAATTGTCTAAAATCAGCAAATGACTGCAAAGAAAAAACTTGCCAGCATCAGACTTTTTGACTCATGGCACAGTTCAAGCAATTCTGAGGCAAAATAGAAATGTGAGTTTGAAACACAAAACTACAGCAGTACTGCCGAAAGTAAATATTACAGCTACTAATGATTAAAAATTTTTAACAGTTAACGTTACAAAAACTAGCAGTTAGTTAGCCATTAACTATGATTTTATTCTGATTTGTTTGGATTTGACATTTCTATTGTACAATGTATAGGGGGTTACTTTTTCTAGACACAGTGTATTTCACAATGTTTTTATTGTTGTGACTTTAATTAGAATCTGAACGATTAAAATTTAATTGATAAATAATTAACGATTAAATGATTGATCAATAATTTGGCAGCTCTAGTAAACATACCACACAACAACATTGTCGCCGACGACGTCATGTACATGGTATGCCATGCCAAGCCGAGCGACTCGAGGCAACTTGCGCTGAAGCAGTTCCTGCATAATTTACATGGACAAACTCAAATGTATGAACAACATGCAATAACTCACAGAAAACGTATTATTTACAGCATGCTCATTAATCATTTGTATAAACCGCTTAAAATGCAAACATATCAGTATGAGAAATGCTTTCTAGCATAGTGTTTGACTAACCTTATCTAATTTTTGCTCGTTTGCCTAGTATTTTAACGTTTTAATAGAGTTATTGGCTGCGATAATGTACAAATAATAAAAATGTGCTGCAATCACTAGCAAGCTCTCGGCACAGCTGAGAAAGCAGAATGATCAGATGTACAGGGAGTTATTGACAATCAAAAAAAATTTGCCAGAGTTATCTTAAAACATGACAGAGGTCCAGTTTTTACGCGCGAGAGCTAGCATAGCTACAGCGCGTATTAGCTACGGTAATTCTGTCTGTCCATCTGCCTGTCACAACCTGGTACCATTTGGAGACCAGGTGAGATAGAGACTTCGGGTTTTCACCGTATGACAGCTTAGTCTCTGGTATTTTGTGACAAAATTTCATGCCACTGGGTAACGGTGTCCCCACGAACGAGAGGGCGAAAGAGGGGCACCCCCTTCAAATGGCGTTATTCTACTGATATTGGCTCATCTAACGTACCAAGAAATCTGAGCTAATGCTCATGAGACGCGCGAGAGCCTATGGCAGTTCCTGCTCGCAGGTAATCTTAGTTTATCTCCATCCATTTTGTCGCAGTTCACTCTTGTGCAGCCAAAAATCACTTTAAATCAACATTTTTAGGGTTCAAGGTCATTGATGTTGACATTTGTAAGAAGCTCGTCGTCAGTGCTTTCGAGCATTAGCTCAGATTTCTTGTTCTTAAATATCTGATTCTAGCTAGCGCTCTGCCAGATTCAGCTTCTGGCCATTTTTGGCAATTCTGGACAAATCTGTCTAAATTTTTGAATGCATTTTTGGATTTGGGAGATGTTAGCACAGCCTCAGTGTACACACAGCAAAAATAACAAGACCAGTCTTGGCTTGTAACTATCTGAATGAGCCAACAATATGACTGACAGTAACAAAATCCCAATCACAGCAAGCTGAACTAACACAACAATCAACAACACCACCTGTGCTTATAACAACTTTGTCTTAACTTCACGTTTAACTTACTGCCGTGTTATTGCAGAAAACCCAAGAATCACCTGAGTGCAGAAATTTCCAACCACGTCCAAATGCGGAAAAACTGGCTTTTTAAGAACTAGAATATGGATCCGGTGCATACAAATTCTGGACCAAAATAAATATCAAAAACAATATGCCAACGAATTGAGCGTGTGTCAAACCTGTTCGGTGATCTCGTAATATTTGCTCTTGTTGATGACGGTGAGCAGTGCCCTGCGACCGATGTTGAATGTCTTAATGAACGTGTGCAGGGTTGGAATGCCGAGAGACCAGGAGTCACTGCTGACAGCCGACAGCAGACCAGCTTTCACCAAATGCCTTCAACCAGAAAAACATTATTCCCAACCACCATACTGGACAAGTTGAAAGCTGTCTACAGCTCATACTTATCTCAGAGCTACACCTGCCAAATGGATCATGCAATGGACCAATGCACCTGCCACCTGACACAGGTGAATATACTCCACCTTGACTTCAGCCAGACAGGCCGGTATTCGATTTACACACCACTGAAGGATGAAAGGCTGAGTTGGCTTTGGTGGTTCACAATGAGATGACCAGATTTTGAGAATTTGTATTTTACTGAATAAAGAAGGCATATGACCAGTAAAAAAACAAAACATATGAACAGTGCAACTGGTATATGTAATCACAGGTGTCTGCTTTTGATGTACTGAAGTATACATTAAAAACTGAGCTGAGTAGGCTACTTGAGTCGTTACTTGCCATCAAGATGACGACAAGCCATGGCAATTATATCTTGATAGTGCAAGCAGTCCTTCTTTGTGGTTCAATGACTGCAATCCTGTACATTAGTCTGCCCGAAAGAGATAGATTTCGGAGTGGGCTTATGTTTTGCTGCAGATATTTAGTTATTTATCTTTAAAAATTTCAATCATGAGATCTCCGAAATGTGTCTGCCTATTAGCACGAAAATTTGCACAGTAATCAGTACTAGGCCGAATTTTATAATGCTGGTCCAAAATATGGGTGAGTGAGTGTGAGTGAGTAGTTTCTTAACGGCACATCAGCACAAAATAGGCCATTCAGTGCCATACATGGTTAAAATTAGTTAAAAGCAGTTAATATATGTATTAAAAGCAAAGTTAAAATACTTGTT
>Ga0056128_1003248_pt1 | contig 19851 bp, 14 predicted proteins | sample WorMetLIZISLAND2_FD_71113 | JGI IMG/M metagenome (GOLD analysis project Ga0056128, IMG submission 71113) | Marine gutless worms symbiont microbial communities from Max Planck institute for Marine Microbiology, Germany - Olavius geniculatus... ... | reverse complement strand
CAGTAACGGTGCAAGATAGGGCCTAGGTTACTATTAATCACTAATAGGAAGTCGTACACTGGCTCTCGATTGGCGCCGAATTCAATGACCTTGAATGACCTTGAACGCCAAAATAGGGGGCTTTATGGATTTTTGGCGATTTCGGGCTGCGACAAGTCTATATCATTCACAAGGTGGCGCCACGAAACTATCGTTATGCGATCAAGATAGAGAATTTGGTATTTTTATATTAACTTAGCGTGAACACCCCAATTTTCAGCTAAACTACTGAACCGGAACTGCTATAGGCTTTCGCCCGTCTCATGAACATTAGCTGAAATTTCTTGTTTCTTCAATGACGAGCTTCTTTTCTGTTGTTTTGATCATAGGCCTATAGATATTGTGCGCTGCAATCACTTAATTCAACAAATGTATTCACCAGTATATTTGAGCGCTGTATTACAAAGTAATGGTTGTATTGCTGTATTCGCTGTGTATAGTAAGCTTATGTAAACTATAGCTGTCTGCAGCATGAAAGTTTGTTGGCTGTTGCTCTGTGGTCGTTTTGACTGAGATGACTAATAAATAACAATGTTATCATGCGTGTTTTATCAGAAGACAACATCTGAGTAGACATTACGGCCGAAAACTGTCGCCAAGACAAGGAGATAATGATCAGTTAAAACCCTTTATTTCATCTATAAGACAGAAGCATCAGGTATCAGTTGGCATGGCATAAACCATTTTTTTTTACAAAAATTCCTGATCCGGAACCCCCTCCCTCAAATCCATAGCGGCCCTATTTATTGGTCTACGCGCAGATACATGTTGTCACTAATGCTCGTTATGACAAGCAACATGTCTGCGTCTGTCTGCAGGCATTTTCACGCTACACAAGCCAATAGCGGAAAAAACCATACCCCACTCTTCAAGGAGTTTCATCAAAAGTATGCTAGTAACTTATATGGTGTAATCTTGAAGACAGACATGCAGAAACGGGCCAAAAATGGTGGAAGTCATAAAAATACCAAAAAGCCGGCGAGCTTAAAATCTGACAAGAAATTCCAGAATTCCAGTATTCTATAGTTCACAAGATAACATCAGTAATTACGAACTGCAAGCGATTGCACTCTGTGTGAAAATGACGCGCCCTGTATGAATTAGACCGTATTTTCATTAACAAGAACAGCAAAACATGTGATTTTGACTTTACAAACGTTAGATTACATCAGTCAAATCGCCGCCCATATATGACGCAATAAGGAGGCGAAAATATGTACATATTATCTGCATATTGCAACGACTTGTTCTTTGACTAGTTATCAAAACATGAGTAGGCAACATAGATATACAGACAGAAAAGCAGACAGTTTCTTATACATAAAAGTGGACTGACGAAATGGCAATAAACTATGCATATATCACAGACTGGACCAGTCCCGTCCGTATTCCACTCGCTTATCTACACCGTGGGCCATAAAAAATGCTACTTTTATTTTTTGAACAGCTCCGTGAAACACTGGCCGATTTCAATACTTTTTGGCGTGTGACATCGGGAAAAAACTTGACGCAAATGACTGTATTTTTGCTCAACTCATTTTAATACTGTCGCTACACTACCTTGTGAAATTTAGTAGTTGTAGTTTGTCCGTTTACAATGATGAATGTATCTTGGGTAGCACACATGTCGGCTCAGAAATGATTAACTGAATAGCGACAAACACGATTAGCAATTAATGTCTCTCGAAAAGTTATGTGTGTCACATCACATCATCTTTATTACTGCATGTGCTCAAAATGTCCTTCTCCGGCACGAACGCAAGCCATAGACGTTGACGCCACTCACCAACAGCACGTTCCATAACTGCGGTGACTTCTGCATTTCACAAGGTAGTGTAGCGACAGTATTAAGTTGAGGTTGCCAAAACTAGTCATTTGCGTCAAGTATCTGCTTGATGTCGCATGCCAAAAATTATTGAAATCGACCAGTGTTTCACAGGGTTATAGAAAAAAACAAAAGTGGCACCTTTTTATGGCCCACGGTGTATATACATGATCCCCATTTCATCAATGCTATAAAGCAACGCGAGTGACCATTCTCCAACATCGTGAACTACCCCGACACGCCACAGAACTGTTGACTATGTTGAAATTTTACTAAGGCTGCAACTGACTGAAAAAATTTTTTGTCAACTAATTTTAAAAAATTAACCAAAATTAATGGATTAATTTCCATTATTTTTTGTAGTCCAAAAAGACCACAAAAACAGTAGAATTCAACTACTGGTTGTCGCTATCTTTTTGCAAACTAAAGCAAAATCCAAAAAAATGCAGTGCACACTGTTAAACTAACACAATAAAAGTAAAAATTTCGGTGACATGTCCTACGTGACATAAAATTAAGTTACATACGCTGATCATTGGTCAGTTCGGGCTGTTAAGATCCAAAACTTTAATTAAACTTTAATAGACTAAAGAAATTTTCATTAGTATTTAATGATCACCTGTAATCCATTGATTAATCACTAATTTCTGCAGCCCTAAATTTTACCGACGTCACGTGTAACAGACAGTATAATAACTCAATATAACATTAACGACAGTACGGTAACACAATGCACATTTTATGTGCCAGCAAATGCAGCAACAGAAATATTATGCTATCACTCGGCCAATAAACGATGGCAGTGGCTTCTATCCCCCCAAATCTGGAATCAAAATCGGGTGAAACTTCCCCTCTAGTTTTGGGCTGAGGTTCCCCCCAATTTCTGACTCAAGTTTCCCCCTCCATTTTAAGCTTCTTTCCTCTCTAGGGAAAAAGTTTTGTTAAGGGTGTAGTTTGCCCAGTGAAAAATAGGAGAAAAGTAAAAAAATAGAGAAAAGTTTTTTGTTAAAGGTGCAGACTGAAAAATAGGGGGAAGTTTTTTTAAGGGTATAGTTTGCCCAGTGAATGATAGGGGGGGGAGTTTTGATCTGCAACCTTATCAAAACTCCGCCCCAATTTCACTGAGCGCAAGCTGCGCCCACCTGGTATAGGGATAGAAGCCACTGAATAATGGCATTGCCTCAAACAGTGGCAGCGGGGGCGGAGTGGGCAGCAGCAAGGGCTGTAAATTTTGAACTGCTGGAAATTAGTCCGAAAACCATTTTGTTGGAAAAAAGTCGTCCAAAGATGCCAAATTCGGGGCTAAATGCCGCCATTTTAAGAAATTTGGAGCAAAAGTAATAATTTTGAGCATCGATAATCTCCTGTTTGAAATTTTTAATTGTTGGAAATCTGTCAGAAATTTGCAGTGTCTGTTAGAAAAATGCAACTTCCTGCCCAGTCTACATTTTTGACCCAAGATGGCGCTGGCCCCAGGCGTAAAATTAACAAAAAACAGTTTTCCCTGATTAACCCCTCCCAACAATTCCCCAACTTTTTTGGTCAAATCCACGACTGCACCCAGATAACTGTCAGATGTCATTTCATTTCTAGGTTTTCCACGCAAGCGATGACCTCAAAGGTATAAGCAGAAATTAGAGATGAAAGGGGCAGTTTGAGGCCCAAAAGGCCAAAAGTCAAGGCCACAAGTTGACAGCAGGGATAAGGGGACAGTGATCCCCGCTGCCACCCACTAAGAGGGCTGCCACCCACTAAGAGGTCTGCGGAGTGCTATAAGCTTCCACAGCAGAGTCCGTGGTCATAAAAATTGCTGAAAATGTTAGTTTTGCTGCATAAATTTGCATTCACAACTGAAGTTGAGGGGTCGTCTGGGAGAAGGGGGTAAACAGGCACCCCCTGCATAACTGTCGGCTATGCAATATGCCTATATATATATCACCTACACCGTGAGAAACATTCTGTTGACTCATCTCGTTTTTCCAGGCAGCAGCGACTCCCAAGTATCACCAAAGACTCGTTGGTTGAGAAAAGAATCTGCAGCAAGGAGATAAGCAAGCAGGTGGTGGTATGTCTGCTGACTGCACACAGCACAGCATCTGGATAGAATGTTTCATTGGAGGCTGCATGTTGCTGTATCACAAACAAACAACATATACAATAACCAGTATGAGTGTGACTGATTGGGTGATGCTATGTCTGCTGCCTGTAATGCAGGTCAAACTGCTCAGTGGTGCTAAGGACAGATGACTACACAATGTGCATATCATTATCTCCTGCCAATCAGCTGCTACATTAGGATACTTTCACTAAGATTAACAAAAGTCTGAATTGTATGGCAGTCTGTTGCTTGCTACTCTAAAATACTGTCAAATATACTAGGCTTACTGCTATAATTATGGTGAATTTCTGGCCTCGATTTTTAAATTTAAACATTTAATGCCAATCCTGATTTCCATCAAATGCAATACAAGCTATGCAAGAGAAAAAGCACTGCTTTTATCCTTGCATCCTGGCTTTTGTGTCCCTTGCCTTTGTTGCGTATTTGCTTTCGCACTTTTCTTGCATTGCTTGCGTAAAATTGCACACACAGCTCTTGCATGCATCGCACTGGACGGAAACCAAGCTTCGGTTTTCATCAACGGTAATGAAGAAGATAAGGAGCTGACTAACATGCGACGAATGACGTCGTGTCCTCTTCAGTCTGACTGACTGCGGAGGCTGGAAGATCTTTTACACTCAGATAGTTCTTGATTAGTTCAGCACGACTTAACCACCGAGATGTCTAACGGCAACAACAACAACAACTACTAGAACAACTACTATTACTACTACAACAACTACAATGTTATTACTACTAATATTATAACAACATGACAGAAACAAGAGCACAATCTCAAGATGACAACAGTACAAAAATGTTTTGCAACATTCATTTGCACATATTTAACCAACAGCCACAGGGATAAGTCTCTATGCTTGTTACCAAAAATCAGTCCGCGCCTCCGAGGTGCCAAACCGTATCAGGAAGACTACAGGGTAGGCCAAAAATGCAAAGTTTTCGGCGCACTCTGACATGACAGGCAGCTTATCCATACAGCTATCGGTCCATCTTATTAAGTTGTTCTATTTTGTTGCAGATCACAAATAAATATAAAAAAACACTATCAGCCGTTTCAGACCTCGGCTTGTAGAAGTTCTCTTAGTTTGCCTTCTTCTGCTTCTGACAAACACATCCACAAACACATGCACAGATACATGCATACAAACTAGAGCTGTCAAAATAACGCGTTAATTAATGCATTAGTGCAATAATAAATTAACGCACATTAAAACAATTAATGCACATACATAAATTTATTTAATTTACTAAATTCAGTAAAGTAAAAGTTCCAATATTCTGTTAAACTGTGGTTATTTGACAATTGAACAAACTGTAGTTGTCATTTCATCGCTACTGTAAATAAATAATTATTTCGACGACAGGCTAATAGATTTCTATGCTAGCTATAACAGCAGATATTGTTGATTATATGTTGAAAATGTGTTTCTAACTTTCTATATTCTACAGGCGGGGCTCCCAAACCTCACAGGCCAGGGGTAACTTACCCCCTTCTCGACAGGCCTGGGTGCGTTAATAATGTGTTAATTAATGCATTAAAAAAATTAACGCTTCAACAGCTTTAATACAGGCTCACCGCAAACACATGCTACTGTTTGTTTCTTGACAAAATCATTTCCAGCATATTTGCTGAACACTAAATGACCCATCACTGGTGGATCTAGTTGCTGTTTCCACTATTTCAATCAATTAATCAATGCACTGATCAGTTGATCGATTGATCAGTTAACCAATTAATCAATCCTTACATCTAATGTGCACTTGCATAGCGCATCTATGATGTCTCCACTTCGACCACTTTGCAAGTTCGATCAGTGTCAACATTCTGATGCGTACAGGGTGCGGCATAAAAAAGTATCCCCAAAAGTTGTATGCCATTTTCTGAGCAACCACTTGGAATTTTATCGTCAAATTTCACACACTTGTTACGTGTTGATAGCCTAGTAAAAATGCCAAAAGCCATGCTATTATCTTCAACTACGACAAAATTACTGGAATTTTTGCATAACCACATTGTCATTTCTCACGTTCACAAGCAGCGGAATGTGTGCAAGATGAACGGCACACCACGTTTGCACCTCACACAAACACATTATTATTCAAACAACATAACAAACAATTTAGAAGTGACTTTGAGGAATTCATATGTCCATTGTCGGTTTTCACACATGCATTTATTCTCTTCTCTTAGCAAAGTTTTTAACAACTTTGTTGATGGCAAGTTGTCCGAGATCACCTGCAGTGCTTGCTTGAGCTTAGCGACGGATTTCAGTTTTAGTGAGAAATTGTTAATGAATATAACAGCAAATTAAAATTAGACTTTTCCGTGAAATTTACGACACTTTGACGTCACGAGCAACAAGATGCACTGCACTCACAAAAGAAACAAGATGTTTTTTTTTCGATTCGCGTAACTCGTTACAGAACTAAAGTGTTGAACGCGCAAAATCACCACATCGTCTTACAGAAAAATTTGGTAACTTTGCAGAAACAAAAGAATATCAGATGTTGCTTAGTCCATATATGCAGACATAAACAGGTAATAAGTGTGTAAAATTTCACGTTATAATTCCAACCGATTGTTCGGAAAATGGCAGACAACTTTAGGGGATACTTTTTTGGCCACACCCTGTAGAATGGCTTGGTGGCATAATGGTAGCGTGTCAGACTTATTTGACTCCAGACTGGGTCACTATCAAATAATTACTACCTGGATAGGTGACCGTCAGTCTGTGGACAGGTAAACGAGCTCAGAATATAACCAACATCAAGGTCAACTCAGCCTTCCATCCCTCTGGGGTAGGTAAATCAAGTGCCGGCCTGCCTGGCTAGGGTTAAGGTGGGGTGTGTACCGTGTCACTTTCACTTATCAGGTAGCAGGTAACACTGGGTGAGCCTATATGGCAGGTGACGCTCCGCAGCTTTGCAACGGGTTTCCAATAAAGACTAATACACAACCTTTAACCTATCAGGCACAGAGCAAATGAGAAGTAATAGCTGGAAGCGTTAATTATTGAAACCTTGAAGCAGACTCATGAGAAAGTCCAGAGCCTTTTTATAGTTATCAAGAGCTGAGACAAAGTCATCCTCTTTCTCCTGTGTATACACAAACATACACACAAACACAGCAATGTACAGCAAGTAAGCAAGCCTAAGCATTTCTAGATTGAGTCAAATCATGCCCAAAGTGATCTGGCAACAGGCGGAACTGATCGACCAATGTTTTACAAAGTTATTTAAAAAATAAAAATGGCGCATTTATTATTGAGATACGGTGTATATGTCCATGGTTTGCATGAGAAAGACAGAATACAGATGCAGCAGCATACGCACTCTGTCCTGAGCAGCGTGGAGAAAATGAACAGCACGACTAAAACGACTGTCACTGGCTAACCACGTGCCTGCAGGCAAATAAACACAAGAAATGTACAATAATACGAAAACATTTTCTTAGGTCAACTAAGACAAACTAAATGTCAACAATCACACAGAACAACATAAACATGATAACTATTTACAAATCCAATTGCTAAGCTTTCTTCTCAACTTGCCAGATGTCATTCTATTGCTCTGCATTACTGTTTTTATGCGGATTTTGCTCATTCCGCCTGTTGGCAGCAACTGCCCCACCCCCAGAAAATTAAAAACAAAATTTAAAATTTTAAGCACCCACAACCAGGTCTGTCGGAAATTTGCAGTGTCCGTTGAAAAAAACTGCAACTTCGTGTCAGGCTAGTTTTTTTAACCCACAACACTGCTGCTTTTTGACATAAAAATTGACTGGTTGAAAAATTCATTGCTTAAAGGTCCATGGCGGCCACGGTCAAACTCACTTGCGCAATTTATGTAGATTTAAATTAAAATTCTAACCTTGTGTATATAATATGTCGATTTGAGCTTCATAAATATATGAAATTAATGTGCGATTTCAAACGAAATGCAGCATTATGTTACGTTATGCGAAAAATTAGATAGATAGAAATTAGATAAATATCAGTAACCCGGTGACGTCATCAGCCTAGCTCATAGGTATCATGAATATTAATGGCATAGCTAGTGACGTCATCAACCTAGGCTAGGCCATTAATATTCATAATGTCTTTGGGCTAAGCTAGTGATGTCACCCGGGGCCATCATGGCGGAGTGTTTTCTGCGTCATTTTCGTAGATTGTCGATTTCAAATGTAAGTTTCTCCATGTCGACAAAATGATGGGCGCCGATATTACTGTCAAAATTCTCAGAAATTTGTGCTCTTTTAGAAAAATGATAAGCTAATTTTGGTGTCCACGGACTTTAAATGGCAGACAGACAGACGAACGAGCATGTAGCTCAGTAAATTTACCGAGCTGATTATCACTGGTCATGAGATGAGTGCCAGCTGGAGTGTCACAGCCTGGTGCAGGCTTCAGCTGCTGTTTGAGCTGTTCGGCACGACCGATGTACGCTTTAACCTTATTGGCAACATCAGCATCAGACAGCAAACAACCTCAGTCGATATGTCAGTCAACTCAACCAACCAACCAATCAATGCAGTAATAGTAGCAAGTAAGTAGATAGGTAGCTGCTTATTTAGAGTGCACAATGTCAGCCTTTGGCCGAATCTGAGGCACTCGGCTCAGCCGCTAGGAAAGCAGTAGGCCTGTTGGAAACAGTTGCAGCCATACTTTATACGCGATGGCCATCATCACACAGAATTACAGTACAGTGTACAAAAAACGGTAAAGGTAGTGCATAGCTTTTGATAAAAAACCACCAAAGACCTATGGAGTGTCACCTGCCATATGGGATCACACTGTGTTAGCTAACACATGACAAAGATAAAAGTGCCCCGTCTTAACCCCAGCCAGACAGGCCGGTGCTCGATTTACCTACCCCAAAGGGATGGAAGGCTGAGTTGATCTTGGTGTTGGTTATATACCAAGAAGATTTACCTGCCCCAACAGACACCTATCCAATTAGCCACTTGACAGTGTCCCGACTGGGAGTTGAATCCATGGCCTTTTGATAATAAGTCCGACATCCAAGCCACCTACACAGATTCAGTAAACTGAAGTAAGTAAGTAAGTAAGTAAGTAAGGTATACTGCTTCAACAGCTGACAATAATACCACTACATTATACCACATTAAGTGGAATATATTTTACAAACTCAGAAACTTCTGTACTCACTTTCTCACGAATAGCACGCTTCTTTCTTACATCAACTTCATCTAAAATTTTATAACACCACATATCAGATCTAGAGATGGATCGATTATGTTGGATATCTGGCAAATATGTCTGTCTGTCAGTCAATTTGTGTTTTCTCTACCTTTGTGGTGAATAAATAAACTAATTACTTAGTTGTACGGTTGCTAAAATTACAAACACCAGTTTGATTTTATGTCACTTGTAGTAGAAAGTGCAAACCGCTGCAGATGAATGTTTTATTGTTTTTTTTCTGCTGTATGTAAGAAATGCAATTAATAAAAAATTCACCAGAAAATCCCAAGAACCCAGGACCCTAAATCCAGATCATGACAAGAGAGCTACCAAAATCTGACAACATGTTCCTTGGACACCGCCCCACCACTCCAAAACTGAATCAAAACCTTCCATAATTTATTCAAAAATCTTGTGGAAGGTCAAGCCAACATACGTGCAAACGTACAAAAGTAAAAGCATTTTAACTTCCTACTTTTAGCTGAGTGAAGTAAACCAGTAAATGTTTAAGACACATCAAAGCCACACCATGCAGATAGAGCAGTTAAGAAGTAATTAGCAGCTAGCAATGAGTAGTGACTGACAATGAATGGCGGGAATGAAGTAAGCCAGCGCTTGACAGTAGAGCTCAGTTGCCTGCTGATACTGCTGTGTCGAGTCCTTCTCTACTGCTCCTTGCACCAGCTCGGTCTAACACAAACGATCAAACAAACTGCAAACAAAAAACAACATTGATAACTAGAAATTTGGGGCAAAACCCAACGTGAGTCCGCCTGGCACCCTAAGTCCAATTAGGGGAAAAATGTAGGGGGTAAAATTTTCCAAGTAGCAAAATCACGTGGCCCGCATTTAAATGTGTTAGCATACGCAATTTCTTTTGTTCAATGTGGAATTAACTGTACTTGATAACGCCGTTTATGTCGATATCTCTATCCAGTCCAGAGATATTTGCAGTCAAACTCAAAAGTTGTTGTAAAACGTACTAAATTTTGGACGTTTTTTTGCCTTCCCAAATTTTAAGGGGCAGTGTCCCCTAAAAGTTGTACCCCCGTTATCACCCCCATCTAGAAGCATGTCACGTGGCAAAGTTCATGAAGCTACTCTGACTGGCTCCAAAGTTCTTGCGGCTAATGTGCTATATTTTAAGCCAATTTTTGACCCCCCTTTGAAAAAAGTTGTAAGGGAAACCCCCATTTCCGGTGGGGGATGCACTAGTAAAACTTGGTCATTCTCTAGCGCGTGTAAAAATTTGGGGGTGCAGCACCCCTAGGGCCTGAAATATGGTATCCCAAAAAGTCGATTTAGGTGGGTACGATTTCACATCGAGATCTCCAAGGTTACTGGACAGAAGTTCACCGGACTTGTTTCGCCTAACGCGCGAGGAATCGCGGTGGATCAAATATTTGTCCAATTTTGAATATCTTCATCCCTTCCGGAGATATTCCCCGCCGAACTTCGAAGTCGTCCAAAATCGGGCCAAATTTTGCATGTTTTTCGCCCCTAAAATTTTTTTGGGGTGAGCCCTCCAAAATTTTGGACCGGCATTATAAAATTCGACCCAGTACTGACCACCGTGCAAAATTTTGCACCGATCAGCCAACGCATCTCGGAGATCTTATGATTGAAATAAGAAAAAAAACATCTGCAGTAAAACTTAAGTCCTCCCGAAAACTATCGTTTCCGGGCGGACTGATAATAAACTACCTATGTGATACAATAAAATAAAAATTTGCACTTGAAAACTTACAGACAAGCTGTCACTTTAATCTACCTACAGATAGTATTAAAATAGTATTAAAAGACAAAATGTGCACACATACGTATAAACATGCCAACCAACAATATAAAACTAAAAACCTCGTTACACCATCTATCCAAATAACAGACTGAGCCTACAATAGAGCTATTGTAGTACTGTCATGAAGCCAGGTGCTGCCTATATAAGAAGGGGGAGGACAGATGCCCCAAGGTGATGACGAAATCCACCAGATTATCGCTATCCTTGGACCCACACGGCCAGGTAATTGATGATAACTGCTACAACATATGCTACAATTATTACAAACAAAACCTACGGCTTTCTGAAGAGCTGTGGCACAAGGTCGATGCTCAAGGTCGACAAAAGAATGATTTAAAAAGTCATCGAATGACATGCGCTGATTTGGATTCCGTTGCAGCAGACCAGTTAACAGCGACTGACATTCTGATGATATTTTTACACTGTGAGGAATCTGCACAAAGGCAACAACAACAACTATTACTACTACAACTGCATGCTACAACAAACACAACAACCAAAATTTACTACAAATTGCCACGGCTCATTCCTATCAGTAAAAATAATCAGGTAGAAAACCACAATAATGACAATCAGTAACGATTTTAGGCCCAGGCCAGAAGGCACAGCCCCCTCCCCCAGTTTTGCTCCAGGCCCCTCTAGTTTTGTGGCTACCTATGATTTTTTTGCAGAGATAACACAAATATCTAATTTCTTTGCATTTCCAAATTTTAGAACAGTGCGCAAATTTGCGGCTTACATCAAAAATCCAAAAACCAATTGTTTCAGCTTCAGGGGGGCTTTGCCCCCCTGCCCCCTAAGCAGGGGCTCTGCCCCTAGACCCCCACTATAGATTTGTGTTACCATGCTCGCCATGGGGCCGTGTCCCTTAGACATTGCAAGCTGAAACCACCACTGATGATGATACCAATGAATCAGACTACTAGGCTTAGCAGCAAATTACAAATTAGTTTCTATTATCCCTATGCATAACCCCAATGACAAGTGAGCACAATGAATGAGTTAACCATAACTTCAAAATAACTAAATTATACATCAGATTTTAAAATGATATACTGGTTACCTCTACAGGAGTTGTGTCATAAATACGGTCTTCTAATTCCTGTACTGACTTGGAAGCAAACGGCGGACGACCAAAGAGACACTCTGATCACCAAAACATCAATTTAATGCTTAATCTATCAAACAATGCCTGTTCATCGAATAATCAACAGACACTAACGACTACCTTATATTGTGGTGATGCAAATAAATTTCAGTTGGATATGCATTAGTATGCAACAGTGCTAATAGGCGACATTACAGGTATCGCCTGTCCGTCCATCCGTGCATCCGTCTGTACTGTAAATGATCCTAACTCAAAACAACCAACAAAAAATTAGAGTGAACGTTTTCCAGGGCAGCAGTAAACAATTCAATTAATTCGTAAAAGAATGAGGTCACTGGATGTCAAAAGCTTTAAAAAATGGTGCACATATTGCATAAATGTTTATATATGATTCATGGCACAGTGCAGTGTATGGGTATAGTATACTTATGTGTAATAAACAGCACATTGCAGGAATTTCAGCATATGGCATTCTGACATCTTCATCTCTCTTCAAAATACATCTTCTAGCTTTGTGTTACAGGTTTCTTAACGAAAATACACTACATAAATTTACGTTTGACATTTGCACAGCAAATCAGGCATAAAATATTATGGAAAATTTTCAGGCAGCCACTGACCATAGAGAATAACGCCGACAGACCATAGATCGGCTTTCTCGTTGTACTGCTGGTGAGTCAACAGCTCAGGTGCCATGTACAGCAAAGAGCCACGGAGATTGTGAACTGCATCAGTCTCACCGAGCAGGTAATGAGCAAAACCAAAGTCTGACACCACCACCAACAACAACAACAACAACAACTACTACTACTACTACTAGACCATTACCATTAACATTACCACTATCACTACATACTATCTCTCTTTCTCTTCTCTAGTCAGGTGGTTACAGATCAATGCACATGACCACAGGTTCCTGCCAGGCTTCACGATCTTGTGACACCTCCACCAGTTCGTCAGTCTTCATTCCAGTCAACCTCTCAGCGCATAACTGTAGATCTGCTGAAGTTCTCGGCAATTTTGAGCATTATTTAAAAACTGAATTGTTTGCCGCTGCCTACTGTATATGTGAACACTTAGCCTAGTCTTCGCGATCATGCACTCTGATTTATTTGCGACATATGGTGCTATACAAATGTGTTTTGATTGATTTATAGTCCATCTAGTTTAGTCGAGGGTGGCCACATCTTGTCGTGCCATGACTTGGCTGCTGTAGCCCAAAAATACTGGCATGTGGAGACCGTGTGTTTTGTAGCATGTGACCAAGGAAACGTAGTTGTCGATCTTGTACTGTGTGTACGATGAGCTCATTACATACTCTAGTACTCTGACGTGAGCACTGTGGCATTACACTCACAGCCCAAATCAAAATAAACAGTTTGCAACAAAGATTTAGCAAAAAAAGTCAATCACAGAGGAAAATATAATACAAAATAATACGAAGATAAAATGGCAGTGGGCAGAAACAGAATAATCCAACACTGACTGATAAAGATAAAGATGATGACAATGATGATAATTAGAGTTAAAATGATGTAAACCTGCAATCTTGAGGCTGGGGCTGGAACTGACAGTAAGCAGAATGTTGTGTGGTTTGAGGTCCATGTGAGACACGTTCTTACTGCGCATGTACTGCAACGCTGACGCTAACACACACACACACACTACACTGTGACATTTACTAATTTATTTTACTTGTTGGGCAGCCCGTATGTAGTAAAAAGAGGCCTTGGGAGGTTTTGCTTTGTTTTTCTACTTTATTTTAAATTTTTTTCCTTATTTTCCACTTCTCCTCCAAAACTAGACAGCAGACCAAGACTAAAATTGTGGGAAAGATGACCCTTATATAGAAGAAATTGATGCCAAATTTAAATGAAATCCATTGAGAGGTTTATGAGGGAGGAGCAATGGAGCATTTTAGATTCCCCCAATTGGACTACCTACTCAAAAAATTCAATTTAAAAAATGTCTGGAAAAACCCTGAATAAGATGACTAAATAAAAAGATTTGTTTTTGTTGACAATACTTCAGATGCCATCAAAATATTTATTCTTGTAACACCTAATGCAGCCAGTTGGACATGAGCTTGCCAAAATTGTGGCTTATATTTTTGATCATCCCAAATAAAACTCAAACACACACAGTGGCTTCTATCCCTATACCTGGTGGGCGCAGTTGTGCCCAGTGAAAAATAGGGGAGGAGGAAGTTTTGATAAGATCTTAGATCTAAACTCCCCCCCATATTTTTCACTGGGCAAACTACATCCTTAACAAAACTTCCCTTCGAGAGGGGGAAAACCCAGAATGGAGGAGAAAACTTGGAGTCAGAAATTGGGGGAAACCTCAGCCCAAAACTGAGGGAGGAAAGTTGTACCCAATTTTGATTCCAAATTTGAAAGGACAGAAGCCACTAAACGCACAGCAGCACATGTAACTCAACAAAGATAATAAGTAAGTGACAAAGATTGCATTAATGAGATCACAATACCTAGCTGTTGTAGAAGCAGTTTTGCAACGTTCTCTGGCAAAATTCTTCTTTGCTGAATAAACGTGGACAAGTCCCCACCTCCACAGTATTCCATTATGAGATAGATGTACTCATCATCCCACTGAGCAAGTAACCAAGCCACGTGTAACATCAGTGTTACATACAAATAATTAACTTAAATAGAATAAAATATGCTAAATCACTTATGACATGGTTTTATTTTTTTTGCTTTATTTGCTCAGTGTTTTACGAACAATTTGCAATAGGACAACAAAGCAAAGTGCTCAACTGTCTTGCACCAATATGCAGTTTGCAAAATCTTCTGAAATCCCTAAGCTAAAAATAAACATCCGACACTTGGCTTATACTCACACTCCAAACTAAACATTGGTAAAGATAAAGGTAAGGGTAGGTGTATAGCTCTTAAGCAGCAAACCCCTCACTACGGAGCATTACTTGTCATATGGAATCACACAGTGTTACCTGCCACCCAACAGAGATGAATGCGCCACGCCTTAATCCCAAAGGGATAAAAAGCTGAGTTGACCTAGGCAGCTGGTTACATAGCGAGATGGTTTACCTGCCCACAGGCAGTCACCCATCACAGTACTAACCGAACCCGGCGTAGAGTAACTTCGTTGATCAGATCAAATGCGTTACCACTACACCATGCCACCAACCCAATGCCAATGTGGCAAACATACAAGGGATCAGAATAAAATGCCACAAACATAAAATAAGTTGAAAAATGGAAAAAGTATCTCCTTGTTAAATAAAGTTGATTCAGCATCCTAAACGCATACTTTTAACCAATGAAAAGGTAAACCTATCCGTATTATGCAATAATCATATTAGCATCTACTGTCACAAAGTGTCACATGGAAGGCTCAGAAGTGAGCAAGGCAAAATAAAACTCCAGCACGATTGGCAGAAATCAAAGCAAGTGCTGCCATATCCTCTCCCAGGAGGCGCCACTCACTACAACCACTGGATTTAAGGCTAAAAGGTTAAATTAACAATAAAAGACAGCATTCTCTTTCTCACAGCTTTGTGACTAATGCTATTGGTGCTCATCTCCATTTCAAGGCCCCTTGCCGGCAGTGAGCGCAAACACAGCTTAGATATATAGGCAGAAGGCCAAACCTCTTCCACAAACTGCTGTTACCTTCCCAGTGGTGAGGCCGGTACCAAATACTGCTTGGTGAACAGCACGAGTGTGAACAACTTGCCCAGAGTTGTTACCCGGCAATGAACTGGCTGGGAGTCGAATCAGCGACCTCACGATTACTAGTCTGACACACGACCATTAAACTACAAAACCATCACTGGATGCAAGTGAATAATGCCATGCCGAGACAGAGCTCGAGAACAATTAAGGCAGACCTGGAAATCTTTCAGCTCAACGATGTTTTCATGTCTCAGCGTTTTCAGCAACTCAATCTCTGTCAGCAGATTCTCAGTCGAGACACGATTCAGCGATGCCTTCGTTACACATTTTATTGCAACAACTTCGCGCACCGTGCAGCTCTGCAATACACATGCACAGCATTGATATGCTGGTGCCTTAATCGAACAGAAACACAGATCATTTTTTAATGTGGAAAGAAATTATTCCTGTATGGATTGGCTGGTGGCCTAGTGAAAGGCGTGGCCGCCAGCCACACTGACTGCTGCATGTGCGCCGTCAGAGGGGGACGCTGACAGCCAGATGGACCAGACAGTTTTGGTTTAGATAGTTATCAATTTCCTCGTGTGCTTAGTTAAAGTTTTGTTCATTTATAATTAACATTTTAACTTAATTAATATACCTTACAGAAAACCTTATATTCCCAAATGTTATTAGAAAATCACAGCGCAATCGCATTTTTCCCCAAAGAGCATTTTCGCATACCTAGAATACCTACCTTTACCGGACAATTTCGTACAATTTCTCATAAATGAAAACTGGCACAAACCCTAACCACTGACCCTATTCCTAACCCTAACCCTAACTGACCCTTGGTATGCAAAAACGCTCTTTAAGAAAAAATGCGATTGCGCCGAAAATCGCTACATGGCAATTATTAAATGACACTAGCTTGCCTTGCGATAGGCTTTATAAACAGTTGCGTATGTGCCGCATCCCAGTTTGTCAGTCAGTATAAAATCAGGCAAATGTGGACGATGACACGTAACCAAAGACGCCATTATCAGTTCACCTGAAAACCAGCTATATCACAGCTAATTCCGACGTCATAAAACTCATACTGACTGTTACTCAAACGAATTTAGCCAAAATATTTTTTTACATTATTTACATTTACTTACATTTCCTGTATGTGAGATCTAAAAGTAGACAAGAAATAAAAACTCGAAAATAAAGACAAACGTTCACAAAAAAATCAGACAAACACGCTAAATGTAAAAAATGCCGACTGTGCTGTCATTTTAAATAATTCAATTTTTGTTCAATTTTTTAAAAATCTGTTTTTAAAATTGTGTTTTTTAACGATGAAATTTTATAGCAAACTTTGGTCCAAATCTTTTAACGGTGGCATCTCTAACAAAAAAAGCTGATTGATCATACCCATTTACAAGTGGACGAGTTGCACTTCCGGCGTGTCATTTGTGTATTACGTTGTTGTATTGTTTGTAAGCTAAATTTGCTATTTCGGGTGAATAACTGCACTGCAGCTGATAAAGTTTGTAGCGCGTTCTTATTCAAGATACTATAGAAATTAGTCGTCTTTCGTATAATGTATCACTGCTTACGGTTACATGAAATTTCCGCAAGGTGCGTGAAAGGGGCGTGGCACAGTTCACACTAGACTAGTATAGACTGCTCAGAAAAAAACTCATTAGTTTGTACGCCATCAGGCATTTCTTGATCTAAGGTTTACTGAGGCTGTTTAACAGTGATGTTCTGTGTGATTTTAGCATGTCAAAGTAGTGTGCCTAAGTTATTTTTTGCAGCTGAAAATGTTGACACAGATCACAAAAATATCTGAATGGAATGTTTGTAGAAACGTCATCTAATGGTGTTTGTAGTAGAATGAGCAGCTCGCAGCAGATAGAGCATCATGAAGATGACAGTCGACAGATGACAGACTCCGCAGCTGCTGGGATGTCAGACAATGAAGGATTCCTCGTTCCTAGTCCAATACCAACTCGCAGGACACGCACCTACTCGCAGTACGTCACTGGTGATTATGATGAATAGGATGATGATCGATGAATGTTGATGATGCAATAGATAGTTGATGCAGAATATTGGTAGATCAGTTTTTACATGCAGCAGCAGCTGCTGCTGTAGCGCATCTTAGCCATCGCAATTCTGTCTGTCTTTTTGTCTGTCTCTCTGTCTATCTGTCACACAGGTGGGTCAGTGAAAAACGCTGCAAGCTAAGATCACCAAATCTTTACTGTCGGCTGCCTGAAAAACTCTAGTTTCAGGATCAGTAAAGTTTCTTTTCCATAAATTCGAAAAGGGTCACCCCGAGCGAGGGCGCTAAATGACAGAGTGGTAGGGATTTGCGATTTCCAGTCGACACGGAATTGCCAGAGCTAAACAGGTCGTGCCTTCTGGTGAGTACAAGTAAAACACTATGGATAATTAGCCACCGGTTGTCACCGGTTGTCTGGCACCCTCTGACGACTGTAAAAGAAACATCATTGCTAGGATGGGTGAAGTTTGATTTTGTTTTACTGGGCTTTTAAACAAGCACCACTGTTACGCGTTCCCCTTTGCGTTAGCTATGCTTTTCTTGTTTTATTCAGGAGACATGCAGGACATTACTCAACTTTGAGGATTTGTGCATTATTGGAAAAGAAGAAGAGACATTCTTGTTTGTAGCGATAGGTCAATAACACACGTCACTGATGTATGTGGCATTAAAAATAAAAAGATTAGTGAAAACAACAAAACTTTTCGTAAACCTGAATATCAAAAGCATTAACCCTCACTGAAAACATTTAGTCATTTTTGGTAAGTTATAGTTGTTTTTGGTATTTTGTGCTACTGGCTAATGCTGATGCCAATGATTGATGGTGATGATGGACATAATGTTTGCTTTTAGTCGTCATCTGAAATCGGATTATAAATGACGATATACCATTCAGTACGTGGACTGGTCAGTGGTCAAATTTGTGTCTGGTAGCGATGAACTAGATGTTAGTATCGGAGTATTGCAGTGTGTGGATAAGTTTTGCTGTTGCTTGCTGTGGTAGGTCAGAGAGAGCTCGTGCCGGACCAACTCGACACGGTGTCATCAAATCATTCTGTCGTCAGAAAGGTCACGGCTTCATCATTCCACGCGGAGACAACAAAGATCCGATATTTGTCCACATTTCTGAGTATGTGTTCTAACTGCTTTGTTCACCAGACTGTAGACTTTGACAGCAACACTGACAGTAACATGAAAATGTAGTGCACCATGTAGTGTGCCTGTTGACACCCCAGCTTTCACTGGTACTTATTGCATTTACCCACATGACAGGATGGCCATGCTATGTTGAGCTGGGTGGCCTGGTTATATACTACTTTAGACAATATAGCCACGAATGGTAAGTCTGTAACCCATTTCAGCATTACCCTGTCTCAGCAGAGAGTAACTTTATTACTTCTTTAAATTTAGCTCAGTTGTGTGATGAGTGAACTGATTTTCTCTTAATTTTCTGCACAACACAAGCTATTGGCCACTTTATAAATGTTTTGCATGCACAGTAGTCAGATCTAGTAACATTCACACGTTGGTGGATTATTTTAGTTATGGGAAATTATTTTATTCAGTCAGTCCAGTCTTTAGTCTTATCTTTTTATGTGGTGATGCAAACTAGCATTGTGCTGTTTTGGCCCCATCTATTTAGAACTGGCAGTTTATTAGATGTTAATTTTGTTTTTTTCTGTAAGTTTTTTATCAGCTGTGACTTGTGAACTTTTAACTCAGAAAACAAAATCAATTCTGAACCAAAGCCATGGTTTTTTACGCGCGAAAGCAGAATGCTTCGCGTGTTTTTGCCATTGTCTGGGCATCCGTCCGTCTGTCTGTCCGTCCATCCGTCACACTCGTGAGCTGTATCAAAACGGTGCAAGCTAGGATCACGAAATCTTCACCGTGGACTGCCCCAAGGTCTCTATAGTTTATCGTGACAAAATTTTGTGCCACTGGGTGCAGGGGTTCCCCTCGAACAAGGGCATCAAAGAGGGGTACCCCCCTTAAAAAGACGTCATTTTGCCGTTATTGGCTCGAATAATGTGAAAACGGTTGCAGATAGGTACATACATGCTGCTTATC
>Ga0056128_1003243_pt1 | contig 19861 bp, 12 predicted proteins | sample WorMetLIZISLAND2_FD_71113 | JGI IMG/M metagenome (GOLD analysis project Ga0056128, IMG submission 71113) | Marine gutless worms symbiont microbial communities from Max Planck institute for Marine Microbiology, Germany - Olavius geniculatus... ... | reverse complement strand
AGATTACGCGGCTAATGTTTACCTACCCTAAGTCAATAGTGCGCGTTGTGCGTATGCTAATGCATTTGTGTGCATGCCACGTGACTTTGCTACCGGGGGAATTTCACCCCTCTAAATTTCTCCCAATCGGACTTAGGGCGCCGGGCGGACTCACGTTGGGCTTTGCCCCAAATTTCTAGTTGGCTAAAAGTCGCAAATTTTCTCACCCCCATTTTCATTTAGCTCTCTCGTTTTAAGTGACCCCCTTCGAATTTATAGGAAAGCTTTACGGTTTCTGAAACTAGAGTCTTCCAGAGAGCCGATGGTGCAGATTTGGTATTCCTAGCTTGCACCGTTTTTGACTGATCCACCTGTGTGACGGAGTGATCGACAAACGGACAGACAGACAGACGGACGGACAGATTTTGCGATGGCTATGACGTATTGAAAGCAGTAGCTGCTTTCGCACGTAAAAACTGCACAGTGTATCATCACTTGAGCAGACAGAATTGCAGCCAGCCGGAGCCGGTAGCTAGTCACTGCACTTATGGGCTCCCCGGCCATTGATCAACGCATGAAATTCAAACTTGACGTACAACATTTTCTCCTCCTCTCAACCTGCTTATCTACGGTCTCTTCTCAATTAAATCACACTCTAGCACGTTCTTCTGCGTTCTGCCAACACCAATCTGCTGTTGGTTCCACGTGTCCGCAATCCGCATAACCTTTGCCTCCCGCTTTGCCCCCGCAGTCTGAAACTCACTACCCTCTAGCATTCGCAGTTCTACCTCTGAAAACACTTTTCGTCGCCTCCTTAAAACTGACTGCTTCCAGCAGGCCGCTCCCCCGGTCCCCCAGCGGCTCAGCCAAGTGCCTCAGATTCGGCCACTGGTTGACAGCGTGGCACTCGTGCTGGTGCACTCTAAATATGCTGTTACTTACTTACTTACACTCAGAGCTATCGATACCGGGAGATTAATGACGTAACTTCCTGGCGACAACTTCAAAATGTAAACACGAAAACAAGTTTGAACTCGTAGAAAGGTTGCGATGATGTTTAAAATGTGACGATGGTGGAATTATGGGCAAAGTTGTATGAGGTTTGCTCTGTTTTATTGAACTGGCTGCACTAATTCGGTTTCGGTGTAATCAGGAAAGTCCCTTTGTACGGTGTATGATGCCCCAGTTTCGAGACCCTGCCGACTAACTATCCAGATCCAGATCCAGACTTACTTATAGGGCATGTCAGTTTAGCTACAGTCAGTGTTATTGTCAGTAGGGGCCACATTGACAACTGAGTGATTTCTAAGCTACCCAACCCTGACGCTGACATAACATCTGCAGATACGCACATCAGTCGATCCAATTTTTACCAGAGCCCGCCGATTTTGGTGAAAGGTTATCAACCTGTCCTCAAATTTCAGTTATTCAAAAAGCGTTTTTGCAAAGATTTACATCTTATGAGTTATTATCTGTAATAAAATTGTTGTTTTTTTGTAATTTTTTGAGGGAGATTTTTTTACTGTAAAACAGCAAGAATTGGCGTAGGCATGGCATTATGCCTTTCGATAGCCAATGCAACGTCGTGTATAATTTTAGCAAAATTGTGTTCAATGTAATGTACTGAACGTACCTTTTTTGATGGTTCAACATTGAAGTCTTTGATTTAGTCGTTTTCAGCATCAACATTTGAACCAGAAAACCATTGAATGTCGCAAAGTAACGTAACGTATTTACCACCGCGAGCTATAGTTATCATGTAGTGTGTCTACGCTTGTTTACATTTGCATGTTCGATTAATGTCAGCGATTAGATGTGAAATATATGACCAGGTAACTTAGCTAACACTAACCCTGACCGTAAAACCTAACCTTATCCCTAACCCTAAACCCTAACCCTAACCCCAACCCTTATTGAAATTCTTGCTCACGAGCGATTTAAAGTGCCCAGGTGTTACCAAAATAGTGAAAAATAGCGAAAGTCATTAAATTTTTTAGTGAATACCAAATCATTCACGCAAAAAACGTCAGAAAGAACGAAGATACATCATCCCAAGTCTGCTGAGGTACATTAACTTGCTTAAGTCGAGGTATTCTACTTTAGTCTGGTGCCAAAATTGGATGGCTGATAAAATTGTCTGATTTTGTTGGCCAAGATCGAACATGTTCTGTCTTGACAATTTTGTCTGCTACGCCAACTCTTTGTATATCAGTAAACAAATTTTGTTTATGTTGCTATGGTGATTGTCCAAAGTGCGTTAGCAGTTATTAGAAAAAAATGCACTTGTCACAGAACAGTATCCACGTCAGTCTGCATCCACAAATTTTGTCAGCATTTAATTTGCTATCAGTCTGTGTCCACAAAGAAGTCCTGTGTATCTGCATCTGCAACGTCTGCCACAGTTCACTGATCTTTAGAATGTATCCATTGCTAAGTAGAATTTACCAGAATTTCTGAAAATGCCAAATGTAATGCATGAGCAGTATAAACCCAAATAAAAAGCCATATTTGAGGCAAAGAGTCTGTGAGAGAATTGGTATTCTGATGGTAAGACTTGTGAAGAAGCATGTGTTGTGGCTGTAAATGAAGGCTGTTACATGCAAGAATGATGGATGATTGCTTAAGATTTAATGATAGATTATTATCAGATATGACATCTGATTGAATAGGACAGATAACTGACATTCGTTATGCTTCTGTTTTGTTATTGAGATGATTATACTGAGTTGTTAGTGAAACGGTATTTAAAAGTAATCAGAGTCTGTCAGAACAAATGTGGCCATTGGTTGAAAATTTTGGCATATTTTTTGCTGTTTTTGACTGGAACTTCAGTAGCTGTGGTTTGTAAATTTCTTGAGAAAATGGAAGGAAATAAATATTTAGACATTTGTTTCAGAAACTAAAATGTCCGGAAAAGACAAAGTTGAACTCCGTCGGTGCATTGAGCTGTTAACAGAAATGCTGGAAAATGAAGGCAGAGGTACATGTCTGTTTTTGCATATTTAGTTTTTATTTACTGGCAATTTTTGGAATATTTTTTATAAAATTTTTATACACTTTTAAAGAGAAATTTGACCATGTGTAATGTATTCATAGCTAGGGCAGCTCAAGTCTGCAATATTTTGTATTTTTACTTGTTCAAGCTAGTGGCAGTGATGTGGTGTTTCGAGGCAGTGCCTTGCCTAGAAGCTGCTTTGAGGCAGATTTTTACTGCCTTGGCCTTGAAGGTTGATGTCTTGGTCTTGGCTTTGTTACAAGACTGAGACCAAGACACTAACTTTCAAGGCAAGACGCAGCAGTACGCACTAGGTAAGTCGTCGCAGTACTAATACAAAATTGAAAGTTCACTGATGTCTAGCACTGCTGTTGAAATACATTTGTGCCATAAATCGTGACACTTGTGAGAACACAAATGTTTTTGCTGACTCTCAATACAGAACTGCCTTTGGCCGCTATTTTTTACTTCTTCAGTGTTTTTGCTAGGTTGGCATTTGTAGAACGGGTTTTCTCACAGGACAGCGTTATAATGCACCCTCGCCATTCAAAGACGTCAGACTCTGTACTTGAAAATCTGATGTTCCTAAGATCAATGGTAATTTGTAACTACAGGTCATAAGTTGATATGGACTACTGAACTTGCGTGACATAATGTAAAGATCAAGCTGAAGTTCACTGTAACTGGATCAACAGGATTATTGGGATTTTTTGTCCTAATAAAAGGTTTTATATCTGAGCTGTATGTTTTGTAGTGTGCTTATTTGGATTCAGACTTGTTCAGTATTCAGTATATTAAATGCCTTGGCCTTGGCCTTGGCTTCGGTCTTGAGAGTTAGTGCCTTAGTCTTGAGGGTTGATGTCTTGGACCCATCACCAGGGATGTGGTCTCGGTCGAGATGTCTCGGTCTCGAGATGTTACACTTACTAATGTCTCGTCTCGGACAAAATCCTCAACGTCTCTGTCTCGTCTCAGTCTCAGACCGATGCGTCTTGGGTCTCGTCTCTCTCTCAGAGCAGTATGTCTCGGTCTCACCCCAGTAGGTCTTGTCTCGGGTCTCGGGCCATTGCATCTCGTCGAGACGTTTTGTGAAGGTGCGCGCCGTGCATACTATAGCTGCAGAACGATACTAAACCAGCATGACATTTGTGGCTTAGACATATTCATTTAGAGTGTTTTCACTCTTTCATTTACTTATTTATCATAAAGCAGAATAATGTCATGTCAGTTTTTTTCCATCATGAAATAGTCGCAATGAAGATAAAGTGTATGATGTCAGAATGAATACTAGCAGCCAAATGTAGACGACGTATGAGGCTATAATCAGCTGTAGTTTACTAATTTCAGTTGCTGATAAACATAATGGTTCATGTCTACAGCACTGCAGTTGCAATTCCTCATTTTGCAAGCCGTTAATTATTCAGTGATAATTGTCAAAATAAAGTGAAAAAACCCACAGTATCACAAATAGAAAGCACTTAGTTACCGTGATGCGAGTTAATTAATTCGTATAATTTTTTTCATTGTCAGTGTGTTTCACCATACGTTGCAGAAAACGTCTCAGTGAGACGTTGAAGCTCCCGAGAGTCTCGGGAGCTTCAACATCTTGGCCAGCATCTCGGAAGCTGCAACATCTCGTCTCGGACAAAATTTTGAATGTCTCGGACACTCGGTCTCGTCTCTGTCTCGAAGACATGGGTCTTGGGTGTCGTCTCGGTCTCGGCTCAGAAGGTCTCATGCACATCCCTGCCCATCACTGGCTAGTGGTGTGGTTGTGTCAAGTTTGTTTTTGGTTTCATGATACAGATTACTTGAAATGAAATGAAATGGATGTTTATTCGTGTTGCAGCCAAAAGGCTGGATTGTGACAATACATACAATTCAATACACAAATCACACAAAATGTCACATAAAATGTCTGATAAAAATGCAGATAAAATGTAGTTAACGGTGGCAGAATTAAAACACTATCATATTTCTGGAATTAGATAAAGCTGAGCTATGAAATAGTTTGTTTTATGCAGTATTTTCATCATGTAATGTTTTGCGGATGATTTAGTTTTTATAGTCATCATAATTCACAGTTATTATCGGAGATATATCTGGGAATGTTTTGACTGACAGATTCATCTGTAAATCGGTCGCCTGCAGCAAGGTCGCGACGGCCGATGCGTGGAAGAAAAGTTGTAATAACAACAACAGGTTGCTCATCGCGACATGACTCAGCCAGCAGACCATCGTCCACACTTCCTCCGCGGGGCAGACAAATAACTAGCCAGCGCCGGAGTGGTGGTCAGCGTTCCAGTAGAGGGCATGGCAGTCGGCAACCCCCAGTGGCAGGGGCTCCAGCTGCAGATGCTGATCTGCAATGTGGCGATGAGTGGGCGGTTGATAATGCCGAGAATATCCCACATGAAGCTGCCGCTGATGGATATAACAGGCCAACATCTAGGCTTCCTCAGTGCATGCTGGAGCGTGATATAGGACTACCGCAAGAGCAGGCAAATTCCGGTATATTGTCAAATTCCATTCTATTTGGTGCCTGATGTTTTGTAAAGTACAGCATTTATTCTGATATTCTGCTGAAATATGTAGATGACTTACAACTTCTACATGGTTTTCAAGAGCCATATATGTGTTTCTTTAATAATTTATAACGTGTTTCATCACACATGTTGCTAAAAATCTGTAAGCATTGTTATTTACTTTGCAGTTTTTTGATCATTTTTCCTTCTAATATGTCTTCCAGTAGTAGGTTGTGGTGCAGAACATGGCCCATTTTGTACAGAAAAACAAAGTTTTTTAAAGGTATAAGGCCAAATACATGTTGCTGATCTTTGTTTTTTTAACCCTCAACAGCAATAATTACATTTTGTGCAGTGTGTTAGATGCATTGATACACAGAAAAGTTGAGAAATAGATAAATGCATTTGCCAAACCACTGTCAGCATTTTGCCTTGAGAACTAAGATTGTGTCTGTAGAGATTATTGAACTGTTTTGAGTATGTGCAGACAGTGAGTTTAAATGATAGATGATGGACCACATTTTTTCATAATCTGTCAACATTACTTTCTTGGTTTTCCACTTTCATAGTTTTTACATTGGCAGGTAATACACTGAGTGACAGATAATATTGCCTAGTGATGTAGGAGCTACATATACATGTGTGAGAACTACTTGCTCAAAATTGTTGCTTGGCAGTGACATGACTGGGATTTGAACCCATAGTTTGTTGATTGCAGGTCTGATGCCCTACCTGTTAGCCAACAAGCTGTGCATGTTTTAAGTTGGCATGCCGTATTGAACTGTGGTGAGTTGAACCTGCTCGCTGCGTATGTAGAATGCTCATGCTCGTCGTCACACGCCATGCCACCATTCAATCAGCGTCTGATGTCATCAACGCCGGCCGGCACACCAAAGCGGAAACGGCTGGTGGAACGCCAGGGAGTTCTGCTGCTCGACGGTTCGACTGACACCCAGATTCTCAACTCTACCGACACAGCAGCTGCAGTTCGGCCACCACAGAGTCCGATGGCATGTCCACATGGTGGTCCGTGTCTGTCCCGCGGAGATGTCCAGTTTGCACCGGCCTTGCATGTCTGTTCTTCCTTGTCATCGTCATCAGTTGCTAGCAGCATGGGCAGTAATGTGGAGCTGGCCCAGCCAGCTGTTAGTGTTGTGCGTCCTCCGGTGCATTCTTCTCTTGCCTCGGGTCACATTGTATCACCGTACAGAGGCAGCAGTGCTCCAACATGTTACACGACAGTACCGTCATCCCCTGCCTGGCAGCCACACACTCAGCCGGCTATTTTCACCTCTGCCGGAAGTTCGTTCCACCCGGTTACTACCTCATTGCCACCTGGTATAGATCGCATCCAGCAGCCTGGCATCCCAGAGTTTCCTCCAGTCAGCTACATTCATCCTGCGTTTGGTGGACTGTATGCTGCTAATCCCACCACATCAGTTAGATTTACTGATCCACCCCAAACTGCCATGAATCGTTTTCATCTTCCAGTAAGACCACCAACACAGTCTGAACCATGCTCGACTGCACCACCGTCATGCAGTTGTGCGTTTCAGACAGCGGTGCCCACAAGCGCTGCCGCAGTTGCATCGTCCGATCTTTCACGACCTCCAATGACCTTGGCAGCTGCTAGCTCATCACAGGAGACGATTGAGATTCAGCTGGAGCACTCGCCAGGAAGGTCGTCGTCGAGACCACCGAGAGAACAGTTTACTGTCGTCAGAGGAACGACGCCAGCTGCAGTCAGAAATCGGCGCCGACATCCAAGAACCAGTGGCGCAACCATGCGTGACCGTCGGCCACCGGATGGAGTGGGAAGGCGACCAAGATGTCGGAACACTGCTGACGATGATGGAGCCGACATTGAACGAATGGCATCTGTTCTTAGACAGTTGAAGTCGGTTGTGATGGCTAATCGTAACCCGGAGCTCTCTCGTCTGTTGAGCGAAGTCTGCCAAGCAGCTGCCGGTCCTTCACCTTCAGTGTTACCACCTCAGCAGCCAGCGGTCAGTGACTCGACACCGGTTGTTGATCAACTACGCAGTGAAATAACACAACTCAATAGGTTAGAAAACTGCTGCACAAACTGTGGTTTGTGGTCTTTGTGTTAAGTACGTGAAATACTTTTTTTACTTTTGGATTGCACTAGTGTGAAAATTAATAAAATTATTATATTCATTAGTGTGCATTTGTCCTGTAAAAGTTACATGATATATGAATTATTCTACCGATAAAAGTATATGATGTGTCCTGCAGTAGCGTCATGACCACGTTTGATAGCCTTTACTTGGTTAGAATGTACACTGCAAGTCAAAAAAGTGGAATATCAGGTTTTTTTGTAACTTTTTTAGATGAACTTTAGAACATTTTTTTATTGGCACATTTTCCGGGAAGTTTGCAATAAAATAATCACCAAAGATTCCACTGTACAATCTAAAATCTTTTGCTGCATGATGGTGTGAGTTAACGGTTGGTAAATTATCACACTTAAATTACTGAGCTGGACATTTTGAATACCAAATGTATTAGTGAGATATGGGTAGCCGTGATTTGATTGTTTAAAATCTTTGTTTAATTTGATGATACGTGTATAATACTCTGTGTTCAGAAAAAACACCCGTTTACGGTTTCTGTTATATCTCTGTGAAAAATGCTTAGATTTGCACAAAATTTTCAAGTAAAATGCCAAACATGGAAAAGTTAGGTATTCTTTGCTACTGATGATGTCATGCTGACGTCATATTTCCATGTTTGTAAATTATGGGTTTTACCGCCGAAGACAGACATTTGATAAAATATTAAAACACATCAATTGGTCACTGTTTTAACTGGCCACAAAAATGTGCTAATTCATCACGCAATTTCGTATTGTGAACTGTTTTTGTGATTTATCTTTTTGGCTGACTGCGAGATACTCAACTTTTTTGATGTTGGCAGGCGTACGCACATGCGTCACTGCGTGGATGACCACTTGCCTGCTATCAGTTAAATGGCTCGATACTGCCAGTCATGTCAGTTCTTTTATTTAAAATTTTTATTCCATTAATATTCCATCGTCTGTTCATTGTCCAGAAACATGTAGCACAAATTTGCTACTACATAACTTTTGCTGACTGGCAAACATTTTTTCAGATGTCTATCTTTAATAGTAAAACTCATAATTTACAGACATGGAAATATGACGTCACCAGTAGCAAAGAATATCTAACTTTTCCACTAGTAGAATACTAGTTTTCTCCTAGACATTCCCTGAAAATTTGTGGAAATCTGAACATTTTCCATGGAGATGTAAAAGAAAATGTGAGTGGGTGTTTTTTCTGAACACAGTGTATATTAGCCAGAGAGCAATTTTGTGAACTGATTCATGAGCTAAGATTGAGCCCGTAGTCTGGTTGTTAAACACTTGTAGGCAATTGTCAGTGGCCAAGCAGCAGTTACGTGAGAAAGATGAACTTGTGGCTGCAATGCACAAGCCTAACGAGTCGTGTCAACGTGAGTAGACTGCTACATTGTTCATTAGCATGTACAGCAATGTTATGTGGCTACACATTATGTTTACTTTTGACATATATTTCATCTGTAGTACCAGTCATGTTCACCTGTCATGGTGAACGAATATGATTGGCAGCACTACGAATATATTTTTGAACATGTTGCTAACCTACCATATGCTCAGGTCAGCTCAGCTTTTTACCCTGAATGAGATGGGAAACATTGAGTACTTAGCTTATTGGGTGAAACCGTGCAGGCCTGTTGTGGCTGATTGGGGTGGTGGTATGTTTGCATGCTGCACCACATTTCCAGTTGTTTGTTGGCACATAGGCAATGCATCATGGCAAATGGTGTGCTGTGGTATCATTAGCTCTTGTCAATCAGCTGCCACTTTTGAGATTGTTAAGCATTTCTGGTCATGAGTCTAAAGGGGATGTCAGACAAACGACAAAGTCGGCCGACTTTTGTGGGTGTGGTTGAGTTGCCCGACAAAATCGGGGAACCATTAAGCCAGTGCAGGATGCATGTTACCCTAATGTGGCATTGGCTTAAGCAGCACTATATCAAGTACTGTGTTTTCTCTTATTATTTGTATCTGTTGCAGTGGATCACGTGACAATGTTGAATCGTCACCTGGAGAAGCAGCTAGCAGAATCACGTGCTGAGGTGGAGACATTGCGACGTCGTGTAGAAATGCTCTCAGAAGAGTCGCAGAGAATTGCTCAAGACAAGGCCGCCATGGTGCAGACTCTGTCACGTAAGGTCTGGCACACAGATCTTTTTTTGGCCTTTGTAAAGAAAACATAAGGTCTTTCCGAAGCAGTCATACACACCAGTTTATGCAGCAACTTCAAGAGGAAGTTATAACCTGACAGCGAGTGATGAGTGGTCAAAATTCAGTTCATTAATCTAGTAAGTCATGCTTCAACACTTTGCACTACTTTCACAGGTGCAGAGAACGGTAACATTGTCATTGTCTTTGTGACATGATGATGCTGAACAACTTCTTCTTGGCTGCACTCTCAACTATAGTATAACACGACTGATGTCCATGCACGTGGCAGGACGAGGATCGAATGCGAGAGCTGGAGGAGCGCGACAAGCTGCTGCATGAGACGAGGCAGCTGGTCGACGCTGCACGTGAAGGGAAGAGAGACTGCGAGTCGAGACTTGCTGCAGTGAAGAGAGACGTGCAGAGCCTGACGCTGCAGTTGCAGCAGAAGGATGCCGAGATACAGCGATCACGCAACTTTGTCAGGTTACTGTTGCTCCGATGATGTTGCTGGTTTCCTTGCAGTTAAATTGGGACTGCTGCGCCCTGAAATGAATTTGTATAATAATAGTAATGATAAGTGGAGTCATCAAGTCATTGAACTGGTGCCAAATATCATCAAGGACAGCAGGGAAACTACATTACTGTTTCAGAGGCGGTTCTTGGCTGTGCGAACAAAAAATGTGGTCTCATTCTTGGGCGCTTTTTTGTTTGATTAGTCCGCTGCTGCAGCAGTCAAATATCTACACTGCACAGGTGAGTATTAAGTCACCGATAATGCATTCCCGAGACTGCTAAAGGTTGAAGGTTGTATTGTGTGTTTATCGCAGAGGACTTCATCAGCTGGTGAGTCGACTTGTACACGACCTGCAGAGCTTCCGTCCTTCAGCAGTGGCAGGACCAGCAGCAGCCTCGACGTCATCACTGATGTCTGTCCAGGTGCATGACACACTGCGAACCATCAGTGACCAACTCAATCAGCTCCAGCCATCAACACAGTCGGACAGGTCGATCGTTTCATGACCTACTTTGTCTTTTATCTCTCACCGCATTACGACTGTTTATAATCTCACTCTAGTCAAGTGTGATGGTTGAAACGTGTCTAGGCTTGGTTTATAATGCACATTTCCAGGCAGAACACCGTCGATCACAGTGATGAAATATGCATATTTCATTACTGTCCAGAATTTATTATGCCTCATTACACTCGCATAATGCATTTTTGGTCATACTGATTGGCTGTATTACGGGTCTTGCTCATCCGTCCGTTCATTCTATATAAGCTTCTAACTGTGAAATGAAAAAGCACGGAAAACCCGAAATGGTGCTGATGTTCCCCTTCCCAGGAGTGACTGGTGTGCCATTTTTTATTTGAAAAAATAAAATATCAAGCTTACCACATCTCAGCTCCATCGGAAATGATACGCATTCTGCGTAAATGTTTGTTCATGGCTCGTGACACAGCAGGCTGGTGCACAGCGCACCAGGTGGCGGTAGCACTAGCAGTGTATAAGTGGACTTGCAGTTGAAGCTCTAAGTAATTTGCTGTATATATGCGTAGTTAGTCATTGTGTTGGCAGCGTTAACATTGCATGCATAAACAGAGCATTTGTGCCAGTAAAGCCAAGCGGTTTAGTTTAGGCATGCAGTGTGAGTAAGCTTACTAGTTTGTGATGAGGCAGTAGGTTTATTTTCAGCTTAATAAGCATAAAAAGAGCAGATTTTATGGCTAACTGTGTGCAGTATTGTGCAATAGTCGTGCAGTAAGTATTCTGTTTCTGTGTACTGATTTATTGTGCTTTCTGTAATAATTTGATGTTCTGTTTATACTTTGTTTTTTACTCTCAAAGGCAGCTACTGCTTTCAGCGCATCTTAGCCATCGCAATTCTGTCTGTCTGTCTGTCACACGGGTGGATCAGTCAAAAACGGTACAAGCTGAGATCACCAAATCTTTACCGTCGGCTGCCTGGAAGACTCTAGTTTCAGGAACCATAAAGCTTTTCCATAAATTCGAAGCGGGTCACCCCGAACGAGGGTGCTAAATGAGAGGGGGTGGGCAAAATTTGCGATTTTTGGCCAATAAGTCACTGTATCTCAGTAACGGTGCAAGATAGATTTTTTTGGCGATTTCGACACAAGTCTATATCATTCACAAGCTGGCGCCACGGAACTATAGTTAAGTGATCCAGATAGAGAATTTGGTATTTGTATATTAACTTAGCGTGAACACGCCAATTTTCAGCTAAGCTACTGAACTGGAACTGCTATAGGCTTTCACGAGTCTCGTGATCATTAGCTCAAATTTCTTGTTTATTTGATAGTTTCGTGACACCGCCACTACATGCTGAAGACGACCGACCGCCACGGTCAGCTCAGCGTTCCCTCGACTTTGCCAGATCTCGCAGTCTCAACTCTGACCCAGTTCCGATGACATCTGACCCACATCGTCTATCCAATCACAGCTGCCCCGAGACCTCGTCCTACCTGGACAGGCCAACTTTACAGCAGTCTCCACGATGTACTAGGAAGACTTCTGAACATGATGCTAGTCCTATTCTTCCACCGCGTCAAAGTGCTGGTTCTACGACTGTCAAGGTCTGTTAGGGCTAATCTTTTGGCTTAACATCTGATTCGTTTCCTGAATAGCTTGCCTGCAGTGGTTTCCTTTTTGCTGATTTTGATGCACCACTAGACCTCAGATTACTCCAGACTTTGCTTTTAAGTTTTCTTTTAGCTGTTTTAATTTTCACATTTTAAGGCATTTAAAAATGATTAAATTATTATTATTAGGTGGAACTGCTCTAGCACAAGCGATTCCAGCTATAGCTTCACATTTCTCTATAGTGTGGTCTGTCTGTCTGTTTGTCATCTGTTGCACGTGTGCACACTGCTTAAAGTTAACCCGTTTGATGGATTTCGATGCCATTTAGCATGTACACAAATGGCGTCCAATGACACAACGTTAGATGAGATCCCTGATTCCTCGGGGAAAGGGAGATTTGGGGTCGAACCTTGTACCCATAACCTGCAATTACAAATTGTTTCTGTCACCTGGTGAATAGATCGGAGGTTACTCCGCCTGTTCTAAAATGTCTTTGTTGCTTGTTATGTTGACGACGGTGATGCAGGCACTGCTGACGCCCATTGCTCGGCGTATTCAGTCCTCATCGTCAGTCACTCCTCCCTGCCATGGATGTGCTGTCAACAGCAGCTGTTGCACTGCCTACCACTTCGATGATACACTGACCGAAGCTACGGCCAGCGGCGGAGCCAACTGTTCGGAGCATTGTAACCCTGCTGCAAGTGATGATGATGGTCACAGTTCGGTTCACGAATCCGCTCATTCATGCTGGAGTGCCTCTCACTACTTTCGCAGGTAACGGTGACATTGTCTTAAATCATCTACCCATGAATTTATGTTGTGTATGATTTGATTCAGCCGACATCATCCTAAATCCTAGCATGTTGAATTGTGGGTCTTTCTGTCTGCCTGTCGGCGCTTGCATCTCAACTTCTGTGTATGCTATGCAGAATATTTTTCCATAGCAAGCATTGCTATGTGAAAAATACATTTTTTACGTGCGAAAGCAGCTACTGCTTTCAGCGCATCTTAGCCATCACAATTCTGTTTGTCCATCTGTATGTTTGTCTGTCCATCTGTCACACGGGTGGATCATTCAAAAACGGTGCTAGCTACGATCACCAAATCTTCATCGTTGGCTGCCTGGAAGACTCTAGTTTCAGAAACCGTAAAGCTTTTCCACAAATTCGAAGGAGATCACCCCAATGAGGGCGCTAACTGAGAGGGGGTGGGCAAAATTTGCGATTTTTGGCCAATAAGTCGCTGTATCTCAGTAACAGTGTGAGATAGGGCTTAGGTTACTATTAATCACTAATAGGAAGTCGTACACTATCTCTCGATTGCCACCGAATTCAGTGACCTTGGATGACCTTGAACGCCAAAATAGGGAATTTCATGGATTTTTTGGGCAATTTTGGGCTGCGACACAAGTCTATATCATTCACAAGGTGGCGCCATGGAACTATCGTTATGCGATCCAGATAGAGAATTTGGTATTTGTATATTAACCTAGTGTGAACACCCCAATTTTCAGCTAAACTACTGAACCAGAACTGCTGTAGGCTTTTGCGCATTTCGTGAGCATTAGCTCAAATTATTTCTTGTTAATTTCGTGTACTTAAAAACGTATGAACAGCTTATTATATCTATGATACGTAATACATTTAGACATGCATTATCTCTGTTATAGGCACACTAAGCTTGTTGCTGAGGGTTTTTGGTTGTTGTAGCAACAGAAAGTCAATGAGGGTCGAGAAAATTTTTCAGATTTCATTTTTCAAAAGAGTTTCACTAAAGCTAACAGAAATACACAAAAATTAGTTCTGGGAAGGAAGTCCCACTGGAATACATGTGAACCCTACTATAAAGTATGCGATTATATGCTAGAATGGCGGCCATCTTGAAAATGTCAGCCGTCTTAAATTTTAGATGGCCAGTGTATTTTTTCATAAAAGTAATCCTTGGGGAGTATTTGTGCCAAATTTGGTGCTTGTATCATATTTTGAACGATTCACCTAAAAACGGCACTTACCTGCTGCACTAGTAGCAAATCTTCTAAGTGCTTCCATCAGTTGTTTGACTTTGTGTCTCAGAAATAATTTCATATGGTTGTGGACCTTGTGTCTTACGAAGGATTTTGTTATGTTTTTTTACATCTTGAGCAAATAGCGTTTTATTTAAATATGCATGTACGTGTAGGTATCCTCATGCAGAACTGGATTCCACCATTAACCCTACCCGCAACGGAACTCCATACTCTGAGTCTAACCTGCAGCGGTTCCGGGATGCCAGGTACAGGCTGGCACGGGCCCGGGATGCTGCTGCTGCTGCTGACGCTGTTGATGATGCCTCAACATCGATCAGCCCAATACGTCATCAGAACGGGTCACCGCCTCGGCACCGTCGGTCTCCATGCTCGGCGCCATCGGTTGAAGGTTCGTCGTCGGTGGGTACTTCGTCGTCGTTGGACAGCATCTCGACCAACGACGACGCGGCGTTCCGTGCTGGCCTGGCGCAGCTGGATGCAAACATCGCCCTGGTTCAACGCAGACTTCGAGGCGGTGGATCTCCGATGTGCTGCAGTCCCACATCACCAGCATCATGCTGCCGGTGTCCACGACCCAGCCCGGCCCGACGCAGCTAATCACACTTCTACTGCTACTCTTATTCTCACCGCCAGTCCACCAGTACCAATATCCTCACCATCTGCATCTACCTTTCACTATTATTTCCCAGTTACTTTCACCATCTTATTGTTTGTCATCACATGACATGAAAAAATTCTAGTTGCAATCCATCTCTAAAAATGTCTCTATCCCTAAAAATGTTATCGGACCCTCGAAAATATTGGTGCAATGTTTGTTTGCTTGGTTTCATGGTTTTAGTTACTAAAGGAAAACTGTTTGCATGTAGTTTTCTTGGGTGCTATTCAGTGTGTCACTTAGTTTTTATGAGGCGTTGTTTAATATTATGCAGAATGTAATGAAATAAAAGCAAAAAAAAATTTTATTTTTCTCTCCTTGTTTTTTTAGACTGCAACTGAATTTTTAACGCCTGGGTGCCTACAGACGTGGCAGAGTCCACTTGTCGGAAAAACCTGGAAATATTGGGGAATTTAACATTCATTACAGGAAAAGTCAGAGAGATGACTGAAACTCCATTTTTGTGATTTTTGCATTTGGGGCAATACCAGTGGTTTTTGGCACTGTATTGGCACATTTTGATGATGCTTTGCATTGCCATACCTGTACTGTTAGTTTGCATGACACGGGAAGCATGGTTAAGAGTGCAGCAAAGTGTTAAGAAACAGGGTTTACCGCTTTAGATGCCTGGGTACTGGCACATAAATAAAAAGACCGGATGGTTTTATTAGCTAAACCCAGGTAAACCCACCCCTACTAAGTACAAATATCAATTTTCTGTCTTGTTTCACTAATAGTGAAGCATTTTATTACGATTAAGATTTTAGGACTTTTTGACCTACAGATTTGCAAATTTTTGGCTATTTGCTGCATTATACAATGTGGACACTGTCTAGTAATGTTCATTCTAACAACTTAAAACCAATTAAAACACACAAACCTAACAAGTTCTGTCTTTCTTTGAAAACCTGTCTTAACCCAAATACCCAATAAAACACACTGGCTTGGGCTTTTTTTAAAAACCCGGTTTTATTTGATTTCAAACCCTGTACGGAAAAGTTGGGAAATTTTACATGCTGGAGATTTCCAACTCTGGCATGCGTAAAAGAAGCACTTGCCGCCCTTGTAAAGGCAAAACGTATATGTAGACGGCAGAAGTGAATATGTGATTAAATGATAGATACAGAATTTTTGGCAGAAGGCAAAGAAGGAAAATTTGGAGACTTTGTCCCTGTCCGCCTCATGAAATTTTCTCTGGTCGCCCATGTTTTACCACTTTCTTACATCATGTTCATTTATAGTGCCGTTGTATAGCGTAAGTGTAAATATTCTTACACATATTTATTCCATTGTCGACAGAATAGGCTAAGTATTATCGGTATTGAGACTGTATGAGGAAGTACATGTAGTTGCTAATAAAGCTGCAATGCTGCAGTGAACATCGCAAAGTCGTTTGCTTTACAGTCTGAAGTTGTTTTCTTTTTATCATCAGTCCACCCCAAGATGACTTGGGTCAACTCATGGCTTAGTGCTTTTGGCGGCGGAAACTACATAGGACCAGTCTTTGTGGGAGCTAAACAACATAATGCAGCTGTAGCCGCGTTTTCTGGGCTGCTTACGCATCCGAAATGATTTGCTCCGCCCGAACTCCGCTCGGACTTTGCAGCACTTCCCCAAGCCCCCTCTGGTGGAAAGGTGGCCCACTGCTCCCTCCTCCTTTGGCCTCGAATTTCGGCCTCAGGAGTGAACCCCCAGCCAAATCCCTGGCAACGCCACTGGCCATAAGTTGGCCTATATGAACGACGCATACAGTGATGTGTCTGATATGACGTAAGCATAATTTATAAATGACATGACAATAATGTCTATACACCTGAGCGCTGCGCCAAACCGCAGTTACTGTGAGAAAGGGCACGGGAGACGAACGACGTTGGGCGAACACGCTGCTCTTGATTAAATGTAGTCTCCAATTCTAGCCAAACTCTTAACTTAGTTTATACCGATGTACTTTATGATAAGGGTCGGTCATAGGTCTACGGGCTATAGTGATACCGTGTCTCACGACTTAGGTGCAGGCGCTATTCGTGCAAAAGTTGCGTTTAAGTTCAGCATATTGCCTAGCCATAGCAGAACAAATAATTTGTGCAAGGCGGCATTGTTGTAAACGAGTTAACTTATTTTGAGGGAACAGAAAGTGGTATGGGGTCGGCGATGATGCAATTAGGCCTAGGCCTATATATTTTGTTGCTGAGTTCCATGCACGAGCCACAAAAAGATGCCATCGTATTCTCCTCAAATACTGACTCATTTTGAAAATTCTTTCACTGGCACCACTGGCAAGTTGTAATAGCGTCATTGTTAGGCGCTAAATATTTAGCTGCACTGACGAAAATCTATGCAGTCAATCAGCATAATTATGGTCTGTGCAAACGTATCTTCTGAAACCATTTAAACTAGGCCTATCAATTTTTTAATGTAAATTTAATTATGTTTTGTTTTAGATAAGAGATACGGTACATTTTCGGTGTTTGTGAACAAAACCAGCCGATATTATTGTAAATAGGCCTAATAGTTTTGATACAGTGACAAAAATACCGATAATGCGACGTAATTGTGACGTGCCATTTAGCGGCAGGCTGCTTATAGTAGACTAACCATTACGCTGTCTGTAATGGTTTGCAAATGTTGGCAGAGTTCGGATGGAAAATCTTTCCTTCCAAGTTCCAACTCTTTAATATTGGTATTCTTAATTCACATCCGGCAGCGTTCAGGGTTAAAAGACAGTTGGGGAGAGGAGCAGAAAGTTGCAGTTTTACGACGGGCAGCTGCAAAGGATTGACGGAAGAGATTATGGGTGCCCAAAATTTTAATTACCAATCCCAAATTTTGTATTTTTGTAAAGAAAAACATTTTTGACAAAAAGCAAATTTTCCGGTGGGCTACAATTTGCCATCGCCGCACCCTGCCATGCAGGTCGCCACTTTCATTCACATCACTGAACGGTGTACACACTGCAATAGCAAGAGTCTGTCTAAAACGTGGTTTCCGTCCAACGCAAAGCATGCAACACAACGAACGAACGTAACGCAACTGACCAGTGGCGTAGCCAGAAATTTCAATTGGGGGGGCCTTGTCTACCTTCCCCTCCACTCCCCTTCCGTCCCTGAAATGACCTATACTATGTCGGGTGAGACGTTAAACCCTACTCACTCATCCCACTCCCCTTCTCCCTTTCGTTCCTCCCCTCCCTTTTCCTCCCCCTTTCACCCCTTCCTTTCCTTCCCCTGTCCTCCCCTCTTTCTCTCTCCTCCATTCCCTTAGAAGTAGGACCCCCTAAAATCCAGCTACAGGGTCTGGGGGAGCGCCGTAAGCTCCCCCAGCGGGGTCTGGGGCGGAGCCGCAGCCGAAATCAAATTTGGTGCATTTTAGCTTTAAAAGATGAGATCTGGTGGCAACAGTTTAAATTATTTTCCCAAAAATAAACTGACCAAATTGGCAAATTTCGTGCAGTTTAAATGTATGCTTATTTTTTGTCTGGAGGATTTGGGAAGGGGCTGGGCCCCGTGCCCCCCCCCTTTGTCTACGCCACTGCAACTGACGTAGCTAATGCATGGCGACCGCTCCTTGCGATTTGACCGCTGCGTCAGTTGCGTTTGTTGCCTACTGTTTTTGCGTTCGCTACGTACTGTACGTTGGCTGGAACTCGGCTCAAGCGACGTGATGGTGGCGCTTGAGATGGAGTGTCAGGTGATCAGAGCGTGAGAAAGAGCGGCTGCAGGTGCGACAGATGAACGGTTTGTAGCCGGTGTGTTTACGGAAGTGACGTCGCAGCTCATCAGACCGCGCGAACCGCCACTCGCAGCCCTCCCACGTGCACCGGAACGGACGCTCCCCTACAGTCACAGTGTACAAACTGTTGTCTTAAGACGTGTTCAAAGCGACCGAAATGAACTGATATAAACTGCCAGTTCGTTCGCTAATTTCGCTTAGTGCAGTCCGTGCAACGCAACTGAACTACACTGGGATTTCGGTTCTGTTTTGTTCAGGTCATTTCTGTCGCTTTGTACACGCCTTTAGGATGCCTAAACTACATTTAGGCTACTTTGATTTGTTGTGGATTTTCTGCTGCAACAAATCTGCAATAAGCCTGCAACAAATCCCCCAGCTTCCATTACTTACGGCGTCCTCTGTTTCTCAACCCTGTTCTCAAATCTCAACCCTTTAGGCTTTCAGCTCGCGCCTGGCAACTGACGGCCACGGCCCCTATAACTTAATGTTGAACCCCGGTTGCTCCCAGGAACCTCGCTACGCCACTGCTTATACCAGGCTTATAAACGTCTTTTAAAAGTTCTGAATTTATGCGACATGTCGTCTGATAATGTCGTCTGTCCGGCGTGAGAAGTTCTCGTTCAAGAGATCTATATAGGTCGGTGTGACGAGCGCAAACCACAGCGACAGTGGGCCTACATAGACGCATTGTGTCCAATGTAAAATGTACCATACACGAACTACATGCACTGTGATCGTAAATTGAGCGCAGGTAGTCAGCAGCCAGCCGAGGATGTCTGCTCTGTGCATGACGACAACTTAACAATAAGAGTAACTGTATAACGCCAACAAAACCCTGCTTCGTTAACGTTGTCATATCAACGTAGCTTCTGCAGTGATGTTGCATTGCCTGGCTTTGAGTCAAATCTTTGCGCTTCAACTTTGTCAATGCCGTTACATCCGAAGCTCGATCCCGCAAGACAGTCTTGCATTTTGTGTTCAGTACGTGGCGGATTCAAGGGGAGGGGGCGCCCGCCCCCTATTGACTGGATGCATCTTAAAAAAGTGAAAATTTTGCACAAAAATGCATTATTTTTGCTTAAAAT
>Ga0056128_1003240_pt1 | contig 19870 bp, 13 predicted proteins | sample WorMetLIZISLAND2_FD_71113 | JGI IMG/M metagenome (GOLD analysis project Ga0056128, IMG submission 71113) | Marine gutless worms symbiont microbial communities from Max Planck institute for Marine Microbiology, Germany - Olavius geniculatus... ... | reverse complement strand
TGACCATCGTGCAAAATTTCACGCCGGTCGGCCCACGCATCTCGGAGATCTCGCGAGGAAAGAAAAAATAAAAAAAAACATCTGCAGTAAAACAGAAGTCCTTCCGAAAACTATCGTTTTCGGGCGGACTAACAAAACGCCAAAACAGCCGTGGCGTTATCGATTGTAACTTGGAGAAGTGTTATCAGATTTTAATAGTTTTTTGATACGAATTTTCTTAACGCGACTGGTCATCAAATGGCCGTTTAAGTTTGCACATCACCAAATGCACTACTGAAAATAGTCAAATGTTGCAACTGTATTTGCATAGTGTCGAAATGGCTTGTGAAACGGAGACAGATGCCTACACTAAGAGACCACGAACTCCAAATGATCCGTATACTGTTATGACAGATGAACAGATACGCAACATTAAGCAGGTTATTTGTTTGAGTATGCTTATATAATATTTATTATTATAACACCATCTTGTGAGGAACTGCAAGAGCTGAGATAATTTTATTAGTGAGGCATAATATGTGACTCTATATTAGCGCCAAATGGCATAATGTTGTTATCAATTAACTATACTGTATTTCTGCATAAAAGTTAGCACAACTAAGTGCGATATTATGCTGCGTGCATTTCATGCAATGTCGTAAATTTGCCCCCCTTCCCGTATTTACCATGTAATTTTTGTATTTGCATTATGACATCGTTTAGGCCCTTATTAATTGTATCTGTCGCTGTGTCAACTTACAGATCATTGATACGAAAGCTTGTCAGCTAGTTCTGCGTTTTTCATTTAAGTCTGCGTTGCTGTGCTGTGTCCAAGTTTTTTGTGTTTTTTGTGTCGTGTTTTTAGACTTTTTACAATATCTTGTCATTCGTTACCCTGTCTTAACCGATCTGATTTTTTAGCTGACCGTACTTAAGTAACGTCGAGCTTATGGTACGAGTTGTCGTCTGCCTGTCCGTCCGTTTGTCCTTCTGTCTGTTCCTGACGGATGTATTGTGGCTAAACGTTACGTCGTAAACTTTTTATCGAATAATTAGCCATGTGTCTTAAATTTAGACATGCAAAATTTCAGCGATCTAGTGCAAGAGAAACACTTTCAATGGAGGGGGTAGGAAAATGTGCGTTTTTCAATGAAAAACCGGCCATATCTAGGAAACGGTAAGAGATACGGCCAAGGTTACTTTTAGTGACTAATACGAAGTGGCATACCCCTTTTTAGATGAAATGAAAAGCATTGAACTTGAATGACGTTGAAGGTCACTGACAACTTACGTCGGCTATCTTAACGACAGCTGGGCTTCTTGTTCCGCGTTCGATGTAGCACTAACTTTGCAGTTTCTGTGTGCAGAATCGGTCGACGTTTTTCCATTTCGAGCCGGTGATTAAGCCGACGAAATGTAACGAGCGCCGGTGCTATATGAACCGCTACAGTCGCATCTACAGCCAGGGTCTGGTGCGGGACTTGGAGAGGACGTCCAATGCGATGTACATTGACGAGCAGATTCGACCGCACGAAATACCACGCGCTCACAACACCTGTCGTGGTCTGGCCGCCGTCAAGTGGGGTCCTATGAAACTCGGTCAGATTATTAATAAGAATTAATTAATAAGTAGTGGTTTGGCTTAGTTGGTAACGTCGTTGGGCGCATCAACGAAGTTGATGAACGTCGGGCTCGGTTAGTACTTGGATAGGTGACCGTCAAAAGACGGGTTTATACGATCTCGGTATGTAACCAACCACCAAGATCAACTCAGCCTGGCCATCCCTAAGTGAGTAGACGCAATGAGTACCGGCGAAAACTGGGTTGTAAACAGACACACGTGCGATGCGCTAGCCCCGTATCCGTGTCTGCGTCCATGGTCTTGCAGTAGGCCTATAGACTGGTGACTGTCTGAGAGCTAAAGAAACGGAGATCAGCTTTGCTATTTTGTCTCAGTAGCCTAAAAGGCACTTTTCGGTTTTCAACTGCCGCAGTGAATGCCACTTGTTGATAGTTATGTTCTTTATATTTCATTTTTTATGTTGTCTTAGTAGCCTAATGTTGCCATAAGTCTAAAATAAGTTTATAATTTTATATTATTATATCTCAGCGCATAATACCTGCACGCGATCGGTCCAAATCGCGTCACGTGACGTTAACAAATATGCACTGTTGCCCGCACACTGTTGCTCAGGTAACATTGAAGTCGTCACAGCTTTTGGTAGTTGTAAAGTTCTTGCGTTGTAGAATTGTTTGGTTTTGAGGCATAACGAAACAAATAGTGACTGTCGTGTCGATTATCATTAGAATTTTTTTCCTTCAGTTCGTAAAATGTTGCCCTTGATTTTCGATCCCAAGCAACATTTTGCGAACTTTGAGTCCAAAATTTTTAATAATGACCTCGACGCCATTCACTATTTGTATGCTGATAAAGATATCAGTTACTAATTCGGACGTTTAATAATCTTGCTTAAATGCAAACGTTGTTAGATACTGATTGCAGGTGAGAGAACGCGAGCGCATTTCTTCGGCGAGCAGGTGGAGAGTTTCACCAACATTGACATGTACCGACGCCCGGCGACCATGTACACTGGCAGAGTGGTCATGGACTATGGGCGGCCCGGTGATGGATACTACACCCAACGCTTCCCCAGTATGTCTTGCTCTCATGCGCTTTCATTTTAGTTAAGACTAATTTATTTTGTAAGCCGAACTTTTTGTTAGAACTGTCGTATTGGTAATTATAATTTTCCATGGCTAGCCAGAAAAATTTTTTCTAGCAACCGCGCAGTATAAAATATGGCGTTTATGAAAGCTGAACTGAGCAAAAAATGGAACTCGGAGTAATTAAAAATGTATTTCTAATTTCTGTTTACAAAACAATAGTTAAATGTTGTCTATGGATTTTAATGCTAAATCACTTTAAAGCTACGAAGCGTCACCTGCCATGTAGGATGACACACTGCCACCTGACACAGGTGAACCTTCCCTGCCTTGACCCCAGCTAGATAACCCAGTACTCGGTTTGCCTTCCGTGGAGAGATGAAAGGCTGAGTTGACTTAGGTGGCTGGTTACATATACCAAGATGGCTCACCGGCTGTCTGCAGTCGCCCGTCCAAGTAGTAACCACTTGACACCAGCCCAACAGGGAGTTGAACCCGCGATCTCTTGATCGTGAGTCAGATGCTGTACTGTTACACTGCCAGTGATGTTCTGGCCGTAAATTTTGTAGTGAGTTGTCGGGTGGCGATTGTACTGAAGCATGTCGGTTTGATTTAGTAAGTTACCAACATCGGTAGTTGCCCCAACGAAGTTGATGAACGCCGGGTTCGGTTAGTACTTGGATGGATGGATACGTAAACCATTTCAGTATGTAACCAGCCACCCAAGTCAACTCAGCCTGGCCATTCCTCCGTGGGTAGGCATAATGAGTGCCGGCGAAAGCTGGGACGTAAACAGGCACACCGCGCGATTCACTGGCCTTGTATCTGTGGTCTCATAGTGTAAAAACTGGTGTCTGGCTGAGGGCTAAGGAAACGTAGATCAGCGCCGCCCTATGGGCCTTGTGGCTTGGTAAGGACTTCACGTTACTTTACTGTGCAGATCGCGCGTCGTGGAATTGTTCATCTGCGCCGCTGAACTGTCACAACATGCTGAACGACGTCTACCGCAAGACGACAGCTCAGTACAAGGAAGTCCTCGATGCAGAGAAGAAGGCTCGGCTTGCACGCCGTGGCGACTGGCCCGAGTACTCCACATACACGGCAGGATACCTGCTCAAAGAGAACCTGCCCGAGGAGAAAAGGGGCGAGTGAGTAACTGCAGATAGTCTCAAAATTGCTCTATTTTTCACGGTTAGGCAGCTAATACGATCTCACCACACCCTAAGTGTGTCACTACCTTGCGAAATATCAGTGCTTAAGAATAACAATTAAAAGCAAAACGACTTTTGTAACAACACATTTTTAAAAAATTAACGACAGAAACAACGCGTTTGTTGTTTCAGTTATCGTCTAAAAATCACATTTTTACATTTTTTACATCGAATTTTCAATGTGTCCGCCTTGCTGCTGGACGACGCGTCGAAGCCGGCGACGCCACTGACCAATGGCATGCCAGGCTAGATCAACGTTGATCACGCAACCGGTCAGTGGCGTCGCTGGCTTGAGTGTGTCATCTGACATTTCACGAGGTAGTGTAGTGACACACTTAAAGTGTGTTGGGATCTGTAGTGACAGTTTCATTACAAATTGTCTTTTGATACTGGCGGTAAAAGAATTTTGAAAATCGGTTAACATTTGGTGAAGTTATGAGGCGTACAATAAATGGTGCCATTTTTTGGCCCACCCTGTACTTCCAATATCTGTTAATCTTTATATTTAAAGCTGCAGTTTCTTAAGGCGTGTACGGTATTTTTGTAAGCTTATGTACTTTTACCTGGTAGTTATTTTTCGTCGATATAGTCTTTTCTTGGACTTGAGAAAAGTACTGCTTTTGGTCTTAAAAGTCTTCATTTCGATACTGAAAAAAGTCGTGTTTACACCACCGGCTGATTGGATGGCGCGTGTTCGCTATGCGACTCAGGTTTAGTTTTGAAGTGACGAAGAAGCATGCGGCGTTGGGTCAGCGGCTGCAGGCGGAGGAAAGGGCAAACTTGGACGAGTTACGTCGTCAAAAGTTGCACGAGCGCTACTGCCCGGAGCCTCCGCCGGCGCAGAAAGTCATCGTTTGTGCTGTACCGTCCACCAGTTAGATCACCCCTCCCCCACCCAACTATCACCATCGTTAGACCACTGTCACTGGATCTGTGTTGTCTTTATACGTTGTGTATTGCTGGTGGTGACGCGTAAAAATCTACAGGGTGAGTGAAAGAAGGGGACACCCTTGTTTTACGTCTCGTAACTGTGGAAATGTTTTCCAGATGAATACCAAAATTTGGCACAAATCAACGCTATGATATTGCTAACGTTACATCGTAATTTTTCAAAAACAATTCTGGAAAATAAACTAACGCCGTTTATTGAATTTCTGTAGTAGTTATCAGCCTAAGATCGTGTTTTGCAGTGCGCCGAACAGACGACCGTGAAATGTACATCCTTCTGCCAATTTTCATACTAATTTTTGTAAAAATGCAGAGCACTTTTTCAACTGCAGATAAGCTTCTTTACCAGTTCGTTATTTTCTGAAATTCCGACGCGTAAACTGATCGCGGACGACCACTGCCTTTCGGACGTTCTGTCATGCCGGTAAGATTGATTTTTTTTAGCAGTTGGTCCACGTTTTCATGGCCCAATACTTTTCTGTAAACTTTCCTACCAAACGCTCTGAGCTTTCATTTTTCTCCTGGCGTAAAACATTAATCAGCGCGAAATCGTCTTTAATGATTTTACCTTTACTGAACAAAGCCATTCAAAAGTTATTTTTGTTACTTATTTTGGCTATGTCGTTCGCTAAATAGTCCCACTTCGTTTTTTTAATCTTAACTTATAAAATACGTAGTATAAAACGCGTTAATTTTTGTTAAATTTGGTGCCGATCTTATCGATTCTCCCAATGTTACAAGCCGTAAAACAACATGACTTCGTTTTTGACCAACCCTGTAGACTGCTTTGATTGCTTTGTGATTAGGTACCCTATTCCTCAAAATAGCGACGTTTTTAGATGGATGGTCGTACTTAGACTAAGCTGGAAAAGAAAATTTTACCTTGCCGCTGAACACAAGCTTTCAGTCACATTACTCACGTCATGAGGCATTGAAATGGGATGTCAAACTTCTGTCCATACTTTTGCTAAATATTTGTCGATTTTGGATTTTTACTGGCATGTTAAATCGGCAATAGCAAAACATTTCACCATATATTAAATTCGTCGTGACACTGCTACCTGCAACGATTGTTTTATTGAATATTTTATAGAGTTTAATAATGGAAGAATTTTGAAAGTTTATCAGTATTTGGTGAAGGTGTGGAAAACAGTTTGATATCTTGTGTTTTTAGACTAACGCTGTATGTATAATTCATCATTATCGTGTGTATAATTCTGAGTTGTGAAACCTGTGATATGTGATGACGGGTATTGTTGTGCTTCAAACGCGGTTGTGAAAAATGGTTGTGAACGTATATGAGCTTTGCTGAAGAATTTCTGGCAGTATTAGTTTTTTTTACGTTTTTAAACCTACTGCAAGTTGATGCTGTCACACGGGTAACGCTTTCTGATAATTTACCGCTTTTTATGCAAAAATGATTTAAACTATGTTGTGATTTTTTTGGTAAACGTTGTATGAGTTTGTGTTCACCATTTTTGTTAGTTTTTGTTGCATCACTGTTGCATTTATATCTCTTAGCAGTATTATTAATAGAACAGTATTTTGTACCCACTACACTGATATACTGTTTTCTGCAACATTGTATTTTGCAACATTTGTGCAAAAACAATTTACGTTCTATAGTGCTTCGCTAAATGTGTAATTATGTCGTAGTCATTTCTTTTGTGTAACTTTTTAGTCAGAGCTAATAGCAGAGTTACTAGCAAAAGGATGTTATGTGCATAATGTGCTAAATAATGACTATAAACATTTGAAGAGCGCACATCTCTACAGAGGTATCTGTTTTATTGCATTGTTGGTATTATAAAGATGTCATCTGGCGAACAATGAAAAGTATTGTCGTTTTATTAAAAACAAAATCACTAAGGTGAAAAATTGTGAGAAAATGGGTAAGATGGTATTAACATTTTGGCTTCTGGCGAAAGTGTTTGGTCCTATCAACTGTGCAATCTTTCGCTAAAATGTGTTTATCTCACTTTGTGAAATATTTGGCATACAAAAACTATCAGAGACAGACCCAAGTGATTATCTTCATTTCTTTTTTTGCTGGAAGTAGTAAATAATTTAGGCTACGTGCCTGTTATTTATTGCTGTTATAATTATGTGTAAAAAGCCAATTATTTTTACAGTATTTTTGTAGGCGTTGTATGAATTTGCCGTCACTTAACAGTTTGCGTCGTGTCACAGGCTTTCACATTGGCGTGCTCATGTAAGCTAACAGAATTTTGCATCATTAGTAAAACAGTATTTTTTTAGATACAGCAGTTATTCGAAATACTAGCAATTAGGCCCACTTTTTCTGCATTTGTTGCATAATATTTCCATTAACTGTTAACTCAGTATTGACAACCGTGTGCTTCCAGATGATATTAAACCAGTATGCATGTGTGTTAACTTTCAATTTATATTATTTAGATCGAATGCAATAATGCTTTTATAGTCTGATAAACGTTGCGTGTAAGCTACATAGAATTTCCTAAAATCTCTGTAATTTTTAAAAGTTTGTTTAAAATTATGTCAAACAAACAATATTATCAAAAGATGCATGCATAAATTATGCAAAGTAGCAATTGGCTACTGTTTGTAGCTTTTTGTGCAATTTAACGTGGCTAAACAATGTTTGACATCTTAATATGGTTTTATCATTTTTCATGTAGCAGCTGGATTTTCAGTTTCATACCATTTTGGTACTAATTTGCAATCATGGCGACAGTGTGCATATATGTTAAATATTGTGTTTTTGTGTTGCAGAACTGAATTATTTAATTTAGCAACTTTGTCGTTATTTTGTGGTTTTTTCGTTTTGATAGAAAACTTCACTTTGGGAGTCATGAAGATGCTTGTGAAGTATGCAGAATGTAGGCTATTTTGATACGCACCCGTACCCATTGTCACACGTGGGATTGGTAGATATTTGGTAGTTGGACTGATTAATTTGCGAATAAATTACCTTTGATTTTCAAACGAAAATACGGCAGGATTTACCCGTATTAGATTATGACTAGTTAATTTCGCTAAACTAGACTATAGCTTGAAGCTTTTAATTGCTTTATAAATTGTTTTTTTAATTGCCATTCACTGGCGACGTTTGCGTGTGACGTATTGCTTTGCGTACTGCAGCGTCACTCCAAATAAAGTATTTAAAAATGCGATCTTTGCGGAGCGTCACCTGCCATATGAAATCACAGAGTGTTACCTGCCAACCGATGCAGTGAACGCGGCAGACAGGCCAGTACTCGATTTGTCTACCACGTAAGAATAGAAAGGCTGAGTCGACCTTTGGTCTTTTTTCCAAACTCACATTGTATTGTAAGTATAAATTTCTAAGAAGCACGTGATCACAAATCAAAAGATACTAAGGTTACTTTGACGCAGTAATGTAAGCAATATTTTTTCAAGAGCAAGACCATTCAGGTAGGTCTGACGGTCAATGTGTAGCTAGTCTACATAGACGAAAGCTGAAGTGAAGCTATGGACAATTTGAAATTAGTCGGCATGTTTCAACCACCGCGTAGTCAATTTATGCATGCTAAACTATTATTATCCCAGCTTGGCTACCCCAAAATGCCTTCATAGACTTATATAGTTTAGAAGGTCTTTTTTCTGAAAATGTTTCCTGACGTTCTCTGATGGCGCTATAGGCCTACAGATGCGTTTTGATTGGTTGGTTGTGAACATCGAGTACGAAAATAGTAATCGACCCCGAAACACCGCTGCTGAATTCACCAAAGAGTGGCAACTGCGTCTATAGGACCTAGGGGGTCTACGTTAAAGCTAAATTGGAACGAAAGTCTTTTCATTATTCGCAACGTTCGGTTGCCTAGCAACGACAACTGTTTTTAAATGCGCATTGTTGAATGCATTAGGCCTAACAGCGAACATCTTCAGCGTCGGCTATTTTTTGTTAACTTTAAAACATTTCATTTTTCACGGCAGTATAAGCTTACAACTTGTTAGACTACCCACTGATCTGTTGAATACGTAACCTGTAGTTTATTCATGTTCTGGAAGAGTTTATAGAATCACGCAAAATAAGACTTTCATTTGTCAACATTGTACTTCGCTTGTGACGACAAACACTCAGGTTGGCTTGAGTCTATCCTAATCAGACGTGATCTAAAACAGTTTGGTTAAGCGCCAAAATTGATTTATGCGGCTGTCCTGTTGGCCGCATTGTGCATCTTGTCTGTCTGTCTGTCTGTCTCTTCCTTCGTCTGTCTAGTACGGGCCCGTAACTCGAAAACAAACTGACGTAGAAACCAAAATTTGCATAAACGTTTTTCACTTAGTTTTTAATAATTTGCAGTTTTTGGTTTAAAAAGTTGAGGTCACCGGGCGAAATAAGATCCAAAAAATAACGACATTCAGCGTATCGCGGCATGTGTGTGAGCTAATTTACTGTCAACGTGCAAGACGCTAGACAACCAGAGGGACGTCTGCTAATCATGTCAGCACTTGCCATTTACATCATTTCTTATTCTGCTTAAAATCTTATTGCATTTCACACTGGTCGTGCTGATTTGTGATTATGATACATTTGAAACTTTATCAGCTGCATTTACAAACCTGTGATAGGCCTATAGAATGGGATTTTCGAAAAGCCGAAGTACTAGTAGTAAGGGTGAGACCAAAGTGTAATTGTCTGATTTAGCAGAAATGCCGAATGAACTTGATGCGTACACGAAGAGACCGAGAACGCCGAATGATCCGTACACGCTGCTGACAGATGAACAAATAAGGAACATTAAACAGGTATGTAATGAACTTATAAAACATATAAAATACTTACATGCACTGTCTTTTTATTTGTTTAGTGTTTTGATCACAAAGCATTAGCCTACTAGACGTGTGCGTGTAAAGTTTATGTGGTAGCAAATGTGTCTTGGTTATTTTTCACAAAAATCAAACACATTATGTATTTGATAGATTTTTGAAACGAGGTTGTTGTTTTCTGATGAAGCGCTAACATCTGTCTTATACAGGGTGGGCCAAAAAACCGGCTTTATGCTTTATTATGGAAATTTGTCGTTGATTCTCTACAGCATTCTGAAACTTTTGACGTATCACACGCCTTTTTACCACTAACCATTGCTGAGTTATCAATCCTCAAACAGGTCCGGTTTTTTTGGCCCACCCTGTAAAATAAAGGCCTAAATAAACATTTTAGACTGTACGAAAATAACTGCAAATTACTGCTCAAGAGTAATTTTTGTGCACATTTTTGGAAACTGTGCACGACTGCATCTGTCATAAGCTTATTTCTACTGCTAGGGTCAGATCTTTGACGTCACTTGCACGATGTTGTGTTCTAGAAAACTAAAGTAAAATATTTAAAATTAGCAAGGGCAAAATGCAAGCAAATTGGCATTACTGAGTCAGTGATATTTTCATTAGCTTGAAGTCAAACTTGAAGTAGGCTTAAAAGTATTGATTTTACTGCAGTTTAACTTGAAGTTAAACTAAAAAATGTAAAAACCTGAACTAAACTAAAACTAAAATTAAAGTCTTTGAAATGAACTAAAAGTTGAAGTAGAATAGTAGCCCGAAATTAAATCGTAGAATGTGAGACGTTTTACAGCAGCTAGCTTGCGTTCGTACACTGTAGCCTGTAGGCTACGTTTTATGTTTTCAAAAACCCAACTGAAACTATTTGTCTGAAGTAAAATTTCATCGTATTGAGTTCGAGTTGACCACTTTACGTACATTTGTGAACTTTTTAAAAGAGTCTGCAATTTCGTTTGAGGGATAAACTTTTTCCAAGATCCAACTCAATTCCCCCGACAGATGCAGACCTGGAACTATGTTATTGGTTATAGTTATCATAGATGGTCAGCTGTGATGGAGTTTTTCTTTCCGGCAGCCCGCTGTTGTATGAAATTGTTATTGTATTGGTTGTGATTGATATGGCAAATAACCTTCTCTCTCTGTGTAGGAAAAAAGTCTTTCGTTTACATAGAACCAACGTTGTGTGCATTTCTGCATGTTTCAGAACGCGTCGAGCTTTTTTCACCTCGAAGGCAAGAAACCTCCCAGGCCGCCTACACTGCCCAGGCAAGGTCGAAACTATGCCAAGGAGCGCTACGGTCACCTGTACATTGCGGGTCTAAACCTGGAACGGACGTGTGATGAAACGTGCAGTGATGTGCAGACTCGACCTTATGACATTTCACGCTTTCACGACACTTTTCTCGACACCGCCGCTGGTAAAGCCCAAATTCCACTATGCGACTTTCCACGAGATGAAAGGTGGTAAAGGTAACAAGAAATTTGAGCTAAGGCTCACGAGACGCGTGAAAGCCTATAGCAGTTCTTGTTCGCAAACTGTCAGTCTATCTCCAGCTGTTTTCACGAAAGACTGGCCAACAACGGTAAAATAACGACTTTTACGGGGGTACCGCTCATTGATGCTCTCGTGCGCAGGTTTCCTTGAACCTAGAAAATCGAGACTTAAACCGTCGAAATCTACGTTCAATGCTAAAAATTTCATATGCAGCTTGTCTATGTCTACCTCACTTGGTTTTAGCGCAATTCGTTCTTGAAAAGTGTCTCGCAATCCCAAATCGACAAAAAATCCATAAAAACCCTTATTCTAGCGTTCAAGGTCATCCAAGGTCATCGAATTTGGTGGCAATCGAAAGCCAATGTACGAGTTCCTATTAGTGATTAATAGTAACCTAGGCCCTATCTCGCACCGTTACTGAGATACAGCGACTTATTGGCCAAAAATCGCAAATTTTGCCCACCCCCTCTCTCACTTAGCGCTTTCGTTCGGGGTGACCCTCTTCGAATTTATAGAAAAGCTTTACGGTTCCTGAAACTAAGCTCTGTCGGGCAGCCGACGGTGAAGATTTGGTAATTCTAGCTTGCACCGTTTTTGACTGATCCACCCGTGAGACAGACGGACGGACGGACAGACAGAATTGCGATGGGAAGAGGCGGCGGCGTAGCGGGATGATTGGCAGGTAGCAGCTACAAGAGGAAGCGACAATGCAGATCGGGGTTCTTTGCTACTGCGACCGTACAGGCGCCATATCAGAGGCCGGGAGTGCTTACCATGTTGAGATGTTACTGTGTATATAACTGTATTATACGAGTACGAAGAAATTCGTCTTATTACTCGGCACACACTACCATTTATACAGTGACTGTGCACTTCCTAAGCGGCTGACTACTACAGAAAGAAGGATCTGAACAGTGTCAATCGTAACAAGTTTGAATCCCCAAATCTTTCCCGTTACATTTCCGTTTCGTGGTCTACGAGCGCGAAGCCTTCGTGACAAGTCGCCGACTTTCCCCTAAACATCCCCGCGGGAATGTCCTAACGCCATTGGGCGTAATGAAATTTTGGGCCTAAGTCGGGTCTAGTGAAAGTCGTTGAGTAGTAGTAATAAGCTGTATAATAAATTTATCAGCAGATTGTTGACGTTTCGGCAACCGCTGTTGCCTTCTTTGAAACGATTTCCGTTCACCCGCTAGAAGTAACATCATCAATCATCATCATCATGACGAGAAGCGTTCAGCCGTAGCATCCCGTCGTTGCGATTTGTCACCGAAACGATCTGTCCTTTGCCTGCAGCTCCGGAATGTTTATCAAGCTCTTTACATTACGATTATTTCATTTTTGGTTTCAGCAGAAAGAGTTACAAGAAGTCGTTTCTTCGGCGAGCAGCTTGAGAGTTGTCTGACCCCGTTGCCAGCACACACGATTGGTCACCCCATTCTGACGGAACACGGGCTTCCTGGCGAAGACTACTTTCAGCGGCGCTTGCGCAGTATGGTTTGCTGTTTTTATCACGCACTGTGTGAGATATCAATCATCTCCTGTTGTTATTCAGTACTCAAAACTAATCACTCATAACGACGTGTTTAAGGAAAAGGGAGCTAATTGGTTCAAACCCGCCTCAAAAATGTTCGCAATTTGTTGTCACGAGATTCGTTTCGAGAGCTGTAAATGAATCGAAATTTGTTTACGGTCTTTAGCTGCCCGGACGCTTGTCGCCCTGTTTTCCACAATCGTTTACGTAAACAGTGTCATGTCGTGCGAAGAAGCTTTTTATCAACCGAGTCAAGTAAGATTTTGCACGAAGTTTTCATTTAATTGGCTGCGTATATGGGCAGTTGAATTGAACTAGATTAGTCGGTGGGAGTGCGATTTGGGGGAAGGTTGCTTCCTGGCGCTGAGTGGGGATGGACGCCCCTGCATTTGCGCTATGTTAATTAGTCGAAATTTTAATCGATGAATTGATTGATTGATTGATTGGTTGACTGATAATTGCAGGGACGTCGAGAATCACAGCGGGGCCCGAGAAAAACATTTGCACAGGGTCTGTCTGGGGGAAAATTTCCGAATTTTGCTTTTTAAAATGGCGCATTCTAATGTACTTTATATTTCTGATCAATGGCGGAGCTCCCAAACGTTGCGTTCCCGGTGAAAACTTCCCGTTCTTTCCCCTCCCCCCCTTTCGACGGGCCTGGATGAATGTTTTAGACTGTCGGTGGCTGAACTGTGCGTTGCCACCACGCAACTGTCGTGACGCGCTGTCGGGCATCTGTCTCACGTCAACGGCCGAGTACAAGCAAGTGCGCGATGCTGAAAAGAGAGCCAGGCTGATGCGTGTCAACCAGTGGCCAGAGTATTCCACCTACACCGCCACCATGCTGCTGGACGAAAAACTGAAAGCAGAAGACAGACACGAGTGGGTAATTCCCTGTTTACACGATGAAGCAAACGTGAAGCAAACTAATTAGAGCACACGTCGTGCACGTGTAGGCCTATTTTGAATACGTTTGCTTCATCTTTGCTTCATCTTTGCTTCATCATGTAAACATGATATAACGCGGGTTCGTGGCGTGGCGTAGCGGTAACGCGTTGAGTCAAATCAGCGAAGTTGTTCAACGCTGGGCCGGGTTAATACTTGGATGGGCAGGTAAACCACTTCGGTATGTAACCAGCCGCCTAGATCAACTCAGCCTTCCGTCTCTCCGTAATAGGTAAATTGAGCACCGATTGAAGGTTAAGGTTCAGGTTAAGGCGGGGCGCGTTTATCTGTGTCGGTTGTCAAATAACACAGTGTGATCCCATACAGCAGGTTGCTCCGTTGCTCTGATATGGGTTTTCCATAGGGAGCTATGACACCACCGTTAACCTTTAGCCCTTAGTATTTCGTTTACATGATGAATCTGCATGGCTCGAAAGAACTCACCAAGCACTTAATAAATGCTTAATGAATGCTGAAGAGCTATGCCATTGCAATCTGTACACTTGAATCAGCTTGATGTTTGCTTGATGAGTGCTCGTCGAGCCAGCTTCACTGTGTAAACGGGGTATAACGTAGGCAGTGGTTGAAGTAACAAAGACCGAAGTAAGCGAAATTAAGTACGCAACGAACACAAAGAACGCAGATGACGAAAACAAAGCAACTGCCAAAACGCATCGATGAAAAACAATGTTTGTCCTTGCGTTACGTCCGTTGTGTCCGTTGCGTCATTTGCGCAGCGTACGTTGCGTGCGTCGGGTGAACAGCTGAGTATTTTCGAGTCTTTTGGGTCCGTCCGGGGTGATTATGAGTTTCCATTTCCAATTATTCTATCATGTAAAATGCGTCACGAATAATTGTGTTTTATTAGTTCATGCAAGATATGCCTATTCAAATATTTGCTGTAAATTACTACAGCCTTTTTACGGTACTTTGTAATTTAATTGGACATTTCTAATGTACGTATGCCAGTCAACCAATGTACAATTTCATATCTGAATTTAAACACAACCTATTTACTTAAGTACTTACTTACATAAATTTTATAGTTTGATTTAATGTAATCGCTTTGTTAGCTAAAAAGGAGTGAGAACGAGAGAAGCAGAAAGGTTGTACGCTTGCAGCTGATTGGTTGATTGGCATTCAGGCTTACGATGGAAGGAAAGAAAAAGCACGCTGCTTTAGGACGGAGACTTCAGGCCGAAGAGCAAGAAAGACGCCGACAGAAGCTCGAACCACGCAACGAAAATCCCAATCATCCTCGAGCCAAGAAAGTAGTCGTCTTTGCCACGCCTTCTTCTTCTTAGGCCACGCCTACCAACATCAGTCACCATCTCCAGATCTGTGTTTAATAATAATTCTTGATGAGTACTGTCGATAAACAGAAAAACTGAGAAAACAACCTGAATTGTTTAGATTTTTGTATTGTTGTACGACTGCCAATAAAAATGGCGAAAACGGTACTACACGATAAGATGAGTGTGTTAACGAATTTGCACAGCGTACGTTGTGTAAACCATTTTTTCTGAAAGAGAAAATTGCACAATAGCTGTTTTTTGAGTTGCAGTGCTTTTGAGACAAATGTTCACGCATATCATAACTTACTAAACTTGATATCGGTTGACTTTTGGCTAAATACTAATGTTAACTTATAGGCCTATACTCGTAATATTTTAGGCCTGTAAAATGTTATACTTGTGTTTTACATTATTTTTTTTTTATTTTCGCACGAATTTTATAACTTTAGTTGTATATGATTGTCTGTTTGTACGAAATGTGTCTAATTTTCTTTTGTCAACGAACTGCATATTTTGTATTTTGCGCTAATCGTCTCCGTATAACGGCCATTGTAGACGATGAAACATATCTACACTGTATATAGAGTTATTGCTGCTTATGAAGTATACGTATGATAGACCATATACAGTTACATTTTTTTGCTATTTGACTTTTTCTTTTGTTAAATGCATTATATTTGCATGTTTGTTTACTTGCGTATTACCATTAATAAATGACGTCGTTCTAAGTGCTGATGTAGACAAGTTCGGTTTTTATACGAATAAGCTGTAATTTCATTATTGTGGTTGGATTATCTAACGATTTCATAAATTTTCCATGTGTAGCACACGCTTCGAACTGGAGTTCACTGAGTACCTTCGCACCCATCGACCCGGAATGTCGGCGATCACATGTGTAATTTACGTCAAGAACTGGAATTTACTTGCCCAGGCTTACGCTTTTACTACAGTACTCGGTAGTAATTTGCACCATGTCTAGCCGCTAGCGTGATGTTACGATTGGCTTCATCCTTCACGTGTGGTAGTGATGCATTATTCACTAGTCAGCGTGGTGCTCATAGCACATGTCTGGCGAGTATGTCGTCATTTAGTCGTCTGTACTCGTTAACAAGCACAGCAGTGCTTCCGGTGCTGTGACCGACACCAACTTTTGTTTAAGAACCAATAGTTTTGGTTGCGTAACAGTGAATGACCTCAACGCACTTAATTTCGCTGTTCAGTGTGATAATAAACAAGAAAACCCAGCTGTCGTTAAAAAAGCGCGCTACAGCCTATGCAGTTGCTATTGCAATACTCACCATTAAGGTCATCCAAGGTCGATGACTTTTATTTTATTTGAAAGGGCGTAGGCTATGCCACTTTCTATTAGTGATTAATAGTAACTTTGACCGTATATCTCACCGTTTCCGAGATATGACCAGTTTTCCTTTGAAAAACACACATTTTTTTATCTTTCGTCATTCAGCCTCGAATTTGAAAATGTTTCCCTTGTACTAGATCGCAGAAATTTTGCAAGTCTAAGTATAGGACACAGAACTACTTATCTGTGTAAAAATTTTTTATGACCTACCGTTTAGCCACAATTCATCCGTTACAGACAGATGGACAAGGAGACAGACAAACGACACATCGTGCCATAGACGCTCTTGATTACAGAATAGCTGTAATGCATCAAAAATGTAACATCGGGTTTTTTTTCTCTTGCTAATCACTGCACTTTTGATTTATTACACTCCACATATGACTTTTAAATTCCAGTGGCTAAAGTGTTTTTAATAATTAGTCGAAATAGCCAGCGATTGCGAGAGTAAGTCATGGAGTGAAAAAATGTTAGAAAAGAGGTGCAGAAAGAGAAGGTTTTAAACTCCAATTGCGATATCCTGCGTACACGTACTCGTATGATTCGTAGGATCTTTTCCACGAACATTTGCCAAATTTCGTGTTTTCGTGAGTAAGATATATTATGCGTTTAGTTACGGCCGTTGCCACTAAAACCTATAATGGTTCTCAGCAGACTGCAGCAGCAAGAAGCCCTAACAATGCTGAAAGTGTAATTAGAGAAAATATTCGCATAGACCGAAGATCTGTTGTCGTGAAGCTCATCTCCCTTGCGCCACTTTGAGCCGGGAAAAGCTAAACCCAACTGAGCTAGCGTGCAACAACTTTCACCGACTAGATTCCAGGTGAACTAACAAGTTTTAATGTTCCGAGATGACGCTACCGACAAAGGGATAGCCAGACTGAGTTGGCCTGTGTGGATTAATTCATAGATGTAAAAAAACGTTGCAGAAAATTTAAAAAAAAAACGTTAAATAACGTTAAATAAAAAACGTTGGTCATAATTCATTTAACTTTTTGCCTAATGCTTAATGCTGTAGATGCAGTATACCTGGAAGTATAATCTAGATAAAAAAAACTGTATTTAGTTCCAATGTAACCGTGTGGTTATAAAACCATAACACGACTAACCAAATATACTAGCTAAAACCTTTTTTTGATATATTTGGACTATCTAAGCTAACATTACTATGATTTATTAATTTGTTGCCGTAGCTTTAAAAGTGCTTCTCAAAGTTTTGATAGCATTTTTAATGCACGTTTTTTAAATAAAAAAAACGTTGGAAATTTTTTTTAAAAAACGTTAAAAAAACGTAAAAAACGTGGCAAAAATTAAAAAAAAGCGTAAAAAACATTTTTACATTCGTGGCTCAATTTTTAGCTGTATACTTGCTAGCGGAATCAAGGAACAGACCGACAAACAGATCAGGAGCATTTGACAGATCCTTTGTTTACAGACGCCCTTAAAACGGCCGCATTCTCAACTGACACGGAACATGAAACGATTTTTCTGCGACAGCTGGGCCTCTCGTTTACTACGCTGTGATAGACTTGGCCTCATCTTTAGGCATATTGCACACACACAATAATCTCATATAATATCGTATCATATCTACATCGTCGGTATCGAGTAATGAAGTGGACCTGTGATGGATTTCGTAGGCGTAGGAGGTAGCGAATCTACTGCGCACGCCCACCCCAGAGGCACGTCACTGACAAGTAGACGCACTTTTAGTAACGACGGAGACGACGTAGGCCTAGATATTGAAGGGATGCAGTGTAGGAAGGGAAACCGGAGACGGAAGTGTGACACATAATAATAGTGTGACTAGTGGGCCAGAGAGCTTTGGCTACTTCTAGAAATCCGTCCAAATATTCGACGTTTTGTCTGCTAAACTGAAGTGGTTGGACTTTTTAAAGAGATGGTACGGTGTATTTCCAGTTCAGTGTCAGTGTTTTTATTAAAATAATATGATATCGTTGGCCTTAGACTGCATCACAGAGCGCTATCACAGGGGTATGGTTCCGCAAAACATTGTTTCAGTGAAACGTTAGTCTATGTGCTGAAATAATGTGAGCTGACCGCCAGCTGACCTGAATTCCGACTTGTGACGTACGGCGGAATGCACCACGATAACCACTCTCAGGCCCTATTTCCATTTTCTGTCCCGAAATAGGTAGGGTCGGTGGTAGTATGGGGGTGCTGACTCTGTTTGTAAAATTACGTAGAGAGACTGGCAGTATTTTCTCCGTTTTGTCGTACTTTTGTGACAACGTTTGATATAAGTCTATTTAAGCGACTGTTCTGTTTTTACGTTAACGTCAATCCTCATTACTCATAGCGATGATGATACTGTATCCACGGTGGTGGTGCTATGGTTACTGCGTCGGACTCGTAATAAACGGCTCGAGGGTTCGATGTCCGGCTATAGCGTGACGACAAATTCGATTTGTTCGTGCTGGCACATCTGCCTTGGACATCAAGCAGCGTAATTCGGTACCAGCTAAAGGGCGGCGATGCTCTGCAGTTGTGAAAGTAACCGTAATGGGGTGTTTACACGATCCAGCAAACTTCCAGCAAATGTATTCAAAATACACGTGCTAATGCTGGACGTTTGCTGGAAGTTTGCTGGATCGTGTAAACACCCCATAAGTAATGTTGGCGCTCAAAAATGCCGGATCTGTCACTGCAACCCTTCTCATGACCGTCACTGACACAGCGCTAGTTTTCACCGTGTATGGCATTGAATGGTCTATTTTGTGCGTAAGAATCTGTTCACTTACACTCGCGCTTTCTCCGCATTCGCTGTCCAAAAAAAGTTAGAAATATCATAAATTTGACTCAGTACGTCTGGCCAAAAACAGTTTTATGTTGATAATTTATATGAAGTTCAAGAAAATTTATACTGCGAAATGTGATACTTCTTTCCAAAAATCCACTTAAACGCATTTAGTGGGACATGCTGAGTAGTACTATAAACAACAGTTTTCTAAACATTTTAGCTAGATTTTTCGTAGCAGAGAAGGAAAGAAAAATAAGTTTAGTAAAAAGAAGCGTGTTAAATTTCCACCGTTTCAGTTTTGTCTACACACGAAATCCTGGACCAGAGCATGGGTTAGCTTTATACCCCGTTTACACGATATTGAAGCTGGCTTGACGAGCTGGCACGATGTTTGCTCGATCGTGTAAACGGGATATTACAGTCAGCACAGCGTGCCGTAAATTATGGATTCGCCACAACACGCGTTTTGCCAACCAGCCATTGCGCGGATTTTTTATAAAATCACAACAAACAACCGACAGCTTGGCGTCCAATAATTGTCAACCGTGGAATCCGCGCAGATGACCAACGGCTATCAAATGAACGGTGTCGGCAGTTAGACAGTACGCAGAAGCATTTCATATCATTAAGCGGGCTTTCGACTTAACGCAGCGCATGCAGCAAAGTACGTAATAAACGCAATCAACGCAATGAATGCAAGAAAAGTTGTACACGCAACAAACGCAGGGGGCGTATTTGACGCCACGACTATCTTAACTTAATAATAATTATTATTTGCAACCCTCTCCACTGCTCAGTCGTTTGCTTTTGCAATTAGATGTCCTGAAATTTTTAAACTGGTAAGTTTTTTGCATATATATATATATATATATATATATATATATATATTT